>Ga0192245_10038_pt1 | contig 60293 bp, 54 predicted proteins | sample Koala_Koa27_M3_FD_131238 | JGI IMG/M metagenome (GOLD analysis project Ga0192245, IMG submission 131238) | Enriched cells from koala feces incubated with labeled cellulose particles, San Francisco Zoo, California, United States - Koala_Koa2-7_M3 ...
TTTTCAGTCAGGTAGAGGTCTGTTTTTTCTTCAGACCGGTAGGTCCGGAAATTGTTTTGAAAAAAGATGGGAACTCAGGGAAGAATCATATAGCAGGTAGCTATCTGTGTATTGCGGATCTTCGTTCTTTTTTCAGTGGGTAAGGGAGATGAATTCCCGCAAAAGGAAAACCGTATGGAGGCATACCTTTTCCGGGAAGTCAGCACTAAATGTTCAGCCATAGGGCCAATCCTTATTCCGAAGGTTTTATAGATATGCGCATTACCCTTTCTGTTTTTTCATCGATCCGGAACCTGTCATCTATTCTTTCTCCGATCACCCATACGATCTGATTGTCGCAGCATACCAGCCATTGTTGCTCTTTGCGGGGAAGAGAATATTTAAGATCGGTCAGGAAATCACTGAGCAACTTTTTTCCTTTCATACCCAACGGTACAAACTTATCTCCCGGTTGCCATTTTCTGATCTCTAACGGAGCATGGATCTTGTCGGCATCTATACAGGCTATTTGCTTTTCACGTGGTATTACGAAGTCCGGTGTCCGGAGTATGGTTTGTGTGACCAGCCGGAAAGGAGCAATCTCTTTGTGAGTATCTGTCTTCACCAATAACAACATCTCTCTGTCTTTGATCGCTCTCCAGCCACGGGAGCCAGCAAACTGCCGTCCCGGTTGTCCGGGTAGCGCGCGGAAAATGCTCCGGACCTGTTCCGGAGAAAATCCCAGGGGATACAGGATCTCAAACAGCACCGTTTCAGGGGCTGTCTCTTTCAACAATGCCCCGATCCGGATCCCTTCTTGTGTCTGAACACGTTCTTTAGCATCTTCTATAGCCTGATCGTAGATCAGAGATACCTGACGCAGAGCGTCGCTGGTATGTATGAGGTTTTTATCAACACCGGGGTTGATCTCGCGCAGGAGCGGAAGCAGATTCAGACGGATATTGTTGCGGGTATACCTATTTGTCAGGTTGGAACTGTCTGTCACATAAGGTTGTCCCAGCTCGTCCAGATAGGTGGTCAATTCTTCCCGGGTGGTACAGAGCAGCGGACGGATTACAGCACCGTTCCTGGGAGGAATGCCCCGCAAACCATGCAAACCGGTGCCCCGGATCAGGTTGAGCAGAAGGGTTTCGACACTGTCGTCCCGGTGATGCGCTACTGCCGTAACAGGGACAGACAGTTGCTGGCGTAGAGAGGCAAACCAGTCATAACGTAGCTCCCGTGCCGCCATCTCTATGGATACTTGCTTCTCTGAAGCATACCTGTGTGTATCAAACCTTTTGACATATAAAGGAATATCCAGTGTCTCGCAAAGCGCGCGTACAAACCTTTCATCCCGGTCCGATTCCTCACCTCTGAGTGTGAAGTTGCAGTGGGCGGCTTCGCAGGTATATCCAAGCGCCATCAGTATGTGCAGAAGAGCCACAGAGTCTGCTCCGCCGCTCAAAGCGATCAGTACTTTTCCCTGTTCCGGAAGAAGTTTCTCTTTTTGAATGTAAGTTGCTACCCGATTGACTAACATGTTACAAAGATAATCTTTCTCTCAGGAAAACCTTTCCCGAAAGAATGGAAAATATCTGTGGGTCATAGATGGAGCCAGAATCCTCACTTAGTCTTCATTCATCGTTTCTAATAAGGCAGTCAGCGAATCTCTCCAGTCCTCCCCGTTCTTAGGTTGGAAAGTAGGAAATCCCAGTTCTTTGCCTCTCTCTATATTAGATGTTCCATCGTCAATAAAAAGAGTTTCTCCGGGACGGATGCCCGCGTCTTTTATCATTAATTCGAATATCTTTTTATCCGGTTTCACACAGCCCATTTCATAAGAGGTATATATTTTCTCTACATAATGGTCCAATGGCTTTCCGGCGGAAGTAAAGTCTTTGCTACGTGCCCAGCTCATGACAAAAGGATTGGTATTACTGAGCACAAATACCCTGTACTTGTTTTTCAGACTGTTCAGGTAGTCCAATTTATAGACGGGAACGTTGGTGAAAAAAGAGCGCCACGCTTGCTTACACTGATCCACAGAAAGCTCTCTGTGGCACAGTTTACTCAGTTTTTCTGCGAACCCCCGCGCATCCGTGCGTCCGTCTTCTACCTCCAGGAAAATACCTTTTTGATGGTATTTGTCTAATAACGTGTCTGCCTCTGTGAGTCCCAGGGATCTGAAATGGGACACGGCATTGTCTCGGTCAATATCAGCGATCACTCCGCCAAAATCAAAAACCAGGTTCTTTATATATTCCATCACCAGTTGAAGTTTGCTTACAAAGATAACAGATAAAGAGCACAAATAGATTGACGCAGGTCAACCAACCTCTTTATACAGGGTGGGAAATATACCTATTTCTTGTTATTTAAAAGCAATCTAAATAATTTGTTTCACTGACGGATAAGCCGTATCTTTGCACCTTTGAAACAGAGAAAATAAAACACCGAATATCTTATGCGTTTATCCGAACTGAAAACAGGTGAAAAAGGAGTGATAGTAAAGGTCCTGGGACACGGTGGCTTCCGCAAGCGTATTGTGGAGATGGGCTTTATCAAAGGAAAAACAGTGGAGGTGTTGCTGAATGCTCCCCTGAAAGACCCGATCAAATACAGGTTGCTGGGCTATGAGGTCTCTCTGCGCAGACAGGAAGCCTATATGATCGAAGTGATCAGTGAAGAAGAGGCATTGAAGCAGGCCTCAGAACATCCGGACTTCAGCGAACTCAGCGAGGAAGTGGTGGCTCAGGAAGAGCAGATGAAACAGGTAGCCCTGGGCAAGCGGCGGGTCATCAATGTAGCTTTGGTCGGGAATCCCAATTGCGGAAAAACCTCTCTTTTCAATATTGTTTCCGGATCCCATGAGCATGTAGGTAACTACAGCGGAGTGACTGTAGATGCCAAAGAGGGATATTTTGATTTTGAAGGGTACCGTTTCCGCATTGTAGACCTTCCGGGTACGTATTCCCTTTCTACCTATACACCGGAAGAGGTATATGTGCGTCGGCACATTATCGACGAAACCCCGGATGTGATCGTCAATGTAGTAGACTCTTCCAACCTGGAACGGAACCTGTACCTGACCACGCAACTCATCGATATGAATGTGCGTATGGCTGTGGCTCTGAATATGTACGATGAGTTGGAAGCCAGTGGCAATACATTGGATTACAGGCAACTCAGCCGGTTGTTCGGGGTGCCCATGATACCTACTGTATCGAAACGCGGAAAAGGGCTGAATCATCTTTTCCATGTGGTGATCAACCTGTATGAAGGTGCTGATTTTCTGGATAAAGACGGAAATATGAATCGGGAAGTAGCCCGGGAATTGCAGGACTGGCACTTGAAACATGTAGATGAAAAAGGCCATGAAGAGCATCTGGAAGAGTATTCGGATGAGCAGAAGATCAAAGACCGGGTCTATCGTCACATCCATATCAACCACGGTGCGGACATCGAAGTGGCCATAGAGGCTGTAAAGAAGGTGATCTCCGCCAATGAAGATATCCGTCACAAATACTCTACCCGTTTTCTGGCCATCAAGTTGCTGGAGTTTGACGGAGAGGTAGAGCAGATGGTTAACTTCCTGTCCAACAAAGAAGAGATCCTGCAGGTACGTGATAAGATGGCTAAGAAGATCGCGGCTGCCATAGGAGAGGATAGTGAATCAGCTATTACCGATGCCAAATATGCTTTTATCAGTGGGGCCCTGGCAGAGACCTATACGGATAATAAGATAGAGAAAAAACAGGTTACCCGCCTGCTGGATGCCATTGTGACCAATCGGTACATAGGATTCCCGCTGTTTTTCCTGTTTATGTTCCTAATGTTCCAGCTCACTTTTGTACTGGGTGAATATCCCATGGAAGCCATCGAGTGGGGGGTAGAAGAGTTGGGAGAATGGCTCCGCCATACCATGGCCGATGGTACGCTCAAAGATTTGTTGGTCGATGGGATCATTGGTGGAGTAGGAGGGGTGATCGTGTTCCTGCCCAACATCCTGATCCTGTATTTCTGCATTTCATTTATGGAAGATACCGGATATATGGCCCGTGCAGCCTTTATCATGGATAAGGTAATGCATAAGATGGGGCTTCACGGAAAGTCTTTTATTCCGCTGGTAATGGGATTTGGTTGCAATGTGCCGGCCATCATGGCTTGCCGTACGATTGAGAACAGGAAGAATCGTCTGGTCACGATCCTGATCAACCCCTTGATGTCGTGTAGCGCCCGGTTACCTATTTATCTGGTGATGGTAGGAGCTTTCTTTCCGAACAATGCGGCATTCGTGTTGTTTTCCATTTATCTGACCGGTATATTCCTGGCAGTGGTGTTGGCACGTATATTCAGTAAGACATTGGTGAAGGGAGATGATACGCCGTTTGTCATGGAACTTCCCCCTTACCGCATGCCTACGCTGAAAGCGATCTGTCGGCATACCTGGGACAAAGGAGCACAGTATCTGAAAAAGATGGGGGGGATTATTATGATCGCTTCCGTCGTGATCTGGTTCCTGGGTTATTATCCGGATCACGATGCCTACGAGACGGAAGCCGAACAGCAGGAGAATTCTTACATCGGACAGATCGGTAAGGCAGTGGAGCCGCTGATCGAACCTTTGGGGTTTGACTGGAAACTCGGAATTGGTATTCTCTCTGGCGTAGGAGCCAAAGAACTGGTTGTAAGTACTCTCGGAGTGCTTTATACCAATGATGCCGACGCGGATATGGTGAGTCTGGGAGAACGTATCCCTATCACTCCCTTAGTGGCTTTCTGCTATATGTTGTTTGTATTGATCTACTTCCCGTGTATCGCCTCTTTAGTGGCGATCAGGCAGGAAGCCGGCGGATGGAAATGGGCCATCTTCGCCGGGGTCTATACAACCGTACTGGCGTGGCTGGTAACCTTTGCTGTATATCAACTGGGTAGTTTATTGTTATGACTTTACAAGATGTAATTGTATATATTATTGTAGCCTGTTGTTTTTTCTGGGTGATCCGCCGTACCCTCTTCTGGTGGCGGCGCGCCGAAAAAAATGACAATCCCTGTGCCTCCTGTGTAAGTGGTTGTGACTTAAAAAGAATGATGGATGAGAAGCGCAGGGAGTGTCAGATAAACCAGAAAGCTACAGATAAAAAATGCTGTAAATAGTTGCAATTACAGAAAAAATGTATACCTTTGCATCCGCAAACAAATCATAAGGTTCCTTGGCCGAGTGGCTAGGCACCGGTCTGCAAAACCGTCTACGGCGGTTCGAATCCGCCAGGAACCTCTTTAGTTGCAATAACCCCGATGTAAATCAATGTTTTACATCGGGGTTTGAAATGTTTCAGTCGTTCTTTCGGCCGTTTTTTGTCAGCAATAAGAAAGGACAAACCAGCTATTCAGATCGTCTGATAAAAGGAGGATAAAAGTTTTACCAGATACCCTCCCCCGTTTTTCAGCAGGGTGATACATTTAATATCCGATAGTCTGCGCGACGATAAATTCATGATTTTCGCCAAGGCCCAGCAATTCCATGAATCCGGCTTCCACACTGCCTCTTACTACGGTTTTGATACCTTCCGTTGCACAGTATAGATACACGTTCTGGGTGCAGTGTCCTGCATCGAGGCTTGCGAACCGTACCCTGGTCTGAGGAACTTTCAGGAAACCATCTATCATGTCGTTACCCGTGTTCTGATAGTTGCTGTAATCAGCCATAAAAACCAGATGGAGAGGAGCGGTTTTCGCTGCCGGGAATCCACCGGCCAGCTCCCTGTGGTCTCCTTCGATCACGGGTATGAGTACGTGGTTTCCTGCATCATACAGGTAGATGCCATTTTCCAGAATCGCGTACACGTTGAGGGGATAAAGGGCAAGAGCAGAAGGAGCCGTCTTTTTGCCATCTTCGCGGTTGCTGCCGTAGGCAGCCCATAGAATTTCAGACAGGTGTTTCAACGAAAGATTCCCGGTCTGAAAATCCCGGTCGGATTTACGTTTACTCATAGCCGTCATCAGAGCGTCTCCGCTATTCAGGTCGGGTTGCTGCAAGGAAATGGTTTCAAATGTGGTTAGTTCCATTGGTAAATGGTTTGGATTTAAATCATCTTGTGCTTTCGACACTCCGGTAATCAGTAGCGAAACCATGCAGAAAACGAATAGTTTCTTTTTCATATTCCTGTGCGTATTTTTTAAAGGATTCGTAAATGATTCTTTTTTAAGGGTTCACGATATCAGCATAGGAGAATATGGTATGTATGCGGGAAGTTGAATAAGCAGCAAAATAGCCGAGGCATCCTCCTGTAAAATTGTCTATCGGATTCGTACCGGCTGTGTCGCTCAATCCTACGGAAAAAAGGTAATCGTAGGTACGTTTATCTATGGTTTGCAACTCTATCTCGATCACATCGCCTTCATACAGAATATCGTCCCAGTCATCTTCCTTGTTGTCTTCAGCCATTTTTTCAGTCATACACACAATATCTACCGTGATGTCTTTGCCGTCATTCCCGCGGTCGTGCATCACATTCCAGCGGTAGTTTTCTCCGTTGCGGTATATCCGGTAACAATAGTAATTCTCTTCATCGGGTATATCCCGGAAAGAAAAAGTCATGATCACAAATCTTTGTCCCATTACCTTCAGCCACTGGAAATAGAGTTCATCTGTCCCGGCGGCATCGTGCATTCGGGATTCGGAAGTAAATTCCTTCTCACCGACGGTAACTTTCAGTGTATAGTTTTCCCCGACCGTTCCCGTCAATCCCTCTGCCTGGTAATATCCGTCTGTTCCGAAAGCAAGCCGGAAGTGGTCACCGTTCTCTGTGGTTAGGGTAACTGTGGCGTTGTCCTGGGGTGTGGGCCCGCTTCCGTCGTCCATATCCCTTGTGAGTGTGATGAGGACCTCCGCTACTTCATTCGTGATCCGGCCTTCCACCACATGGATGGGATCTACGGAACGGTATCCGATTTCAATTTCCTTTTCACATGCCGTGAAAAAGAAAAGCAGACCTGTGATGATATAAAGCTTATTTTTCATGACAGTTAAAATTTAAAACTGTAAGTGACCGATGGAATAATGCCAAAGAGGGAAGTCTGTACGGCTTTGCTTCCCGATGGTTTGCTGTCGTCGTCCTCAAACGATATAATGAAAGGATTGTAGTGGCAATACGCGTTGTACAGCCCGAACGACCATTCACGGGTATATCGTTTTTTCACTTTGGTATGGGTGGCACTGATGTCTAACCGATGATAATTCGGGGCGCGGTAGCCGTTGCGTTCGGCATAATAATAGACTGTTTCGCCGTTGACTGTATATTTCGCGCTTGGAGCCGTGAGTGCCTGCCCGGTATTGTAGACCCATGTCGCTGCCATTTGCCATCCCCGGCGAAGTTCGTACATCCCTACCACCGATATATCGTGCCGGCGGTCGTTCCCGGCAGTATACCACTGGTCGTTATTTATTCCGGGGATTTTATTATCCGACCAGGAAAGTGTATAGGACACCCATCCGGTGAGCCGTCCTGTATTTTTGCGGGCATACATTTCCATTCCGTACGAACGCCCTTTGCCCGGGAGGATGATCCTTTCGATCTCTATTTCGGAGTTGAATGATTTGCCGTCTTTGTAGTCCAGTACGTTACGGATCGACTTGTAATATCCTTCTGCTGAAAATTCATACTTCTGATCGCCGGTAAGTGCTACATACCCGAGGCTGAACTGGTCCGCGGTCTGCGGTTTCACATTGTTACTGCTCATGGTATAGCGGTCCATGGGGAGAGACATACTTTGTACCCTGAGCGCGTGGATATTCTGTGAAGTCCGGCTGTATCCCGCTTTGAGGCTTTGGTTCCGGCTGATGCTATAATTCAGACTGGCCCGCGGTTCCAGTACAAAGTAAGTTTTAACAAAATCGCCCCGTTTGTATTCCAGTGTTTCAAGAATATCGCCGTTGGCATCGAGCCGGTAATAGGGTGAACCTCCGAGTGCGGAAAAGGCATTCAGTCTCAATCCTGCCGACACCGTAAGGTAATCCGCGGCTTTCCAGTCTTCGTTGAGCCACAAGGAATTTTCCCAGGCATACCGCCTTTCCTTTTCCCGGTAGTTGTTCAGGTCCCATTCGGCAGATTTCAGGTCGTTGTAGTGCGATTCGAACCCGAATTTCAACGTATGGCGGCTGTGGGCCGACCAGGTCATATCTTCCCGCACTTCGTACTTACGGATATGGGTATCTAAACTGTTATTGATATCGAGTATCTCGATGCTGTTATCGGAAATGTAGGACGACAGGATCAGGGAGGTGTTGGCATACAGCCGGTCATTGAACCGGTGGTACCACCTGAATGTCGATGCGATATTTCCCCATTTCATAGACACAAGGTCTTCCAGTCCCATATTATCGCGGCCGATAAAGAAAGAAACGAAGAGGTTGTCGGTATCGGTAATTTTATAGTTTACCTTGGCATTTATATCATAAAAATTCAGGGTATTGTCTTTGTAATCTTCCGTCAGTTTCAGGAACATATCCAGATAACTCCGTCGGGCAGACACGAAAAAGGAGGCCTTCTCCCGGGCGATGGGCCCTTCTACATTTATTTTCGCAGAGAGCAGCCCGACACTTCCGTTCCATGTATAGTCGTGCATATTGCCTGTTTTGGTATGGATGTCGAACACAGAAGAGACGGCACCGCCAAACTGGGCAGGGATCTGGCCTTTATAGAGGGAGGCGTTGGTCAGCGCGTCATCGTTGAAAGTGGAGAAGATACCTATCAGATGCCCGGCATTGTATATGGTAGCATCGTCGAGCACGATCAGGTTTTGCACTGCCGTTCCACCCCTTACCTGGAAACCGCTCGAACCGTCTCCCTCGGATTTGACTCCCGGCAGTAGTTGCAGAGACCGTATGATATCGCGTTCACCCAGCAGAGAAGGTATCTTAGCCATTTCGGAGATCTCGATTTTTTCCACACCGATCAGCACATTGTCCAGCTTTTCCCGTGCCGACCGGGCGTTCACTACTATTTCTTCGATCAGGTGGCTCCCTTCGGTCATAGTTACGGTCCATTCCTGACCGGATTGCAGATCTGGCGCTAACTCAAGCGTTTCATAACCGATAAACGAAAACACAAGCGTTCGCGTACCGGGCGGAACGTCCATAGAAAAACGTCCTTCCGGATCTGTACTTACACCGTTGTTGGGGAATTCCTTATTAGAGACCGTTACACCCGGCAGGGGCTGGCCATTCGATCCGTCGATCACCTTTCCCTTTACAGGATAGCTGGTCTGTGCTACGCAGGGAACGATCGGGAAGATAGTTAAGAGTAACAGAAGTATTTTATTCATCATCGTTTTTTTATTTCGCGGGCGTTGTCGCCTGTAACCCTACTGTTGAATGACAGGTAAACTATATTTTTATATCTGTAACCAGTTTATAATTATTTCCACATTCATTTTCTTCCGTTTTTCCAGCATATTTTTGTTGTCGCTTTCCGCAACAGCAGTACCGGACAAAAAATGATGATTCAGAAAATAGAAGCTATTCAGGGAAATGATACTGAATATCAGATCCTGGGGATCGACATAACGGATCGTACCTTTTTCTGCTTCGTTATCAATTTCTTTTTTCAGCTTCACAAAAACGTCTTTGACTTTATCATGGATAGAGTGCACTACTATATCCCGTAAGGATGGATTGCGGAGGGTTTCCATAAGAATGAATCCCGGAATTTTATCGTTCGCAGCGATAAAATCAAAATGCTGTTCGATGTGTTTCCGGATCTTTTCCAGGAAAGGAAGATCTTCGTGGAGATTGAAAAGCAGTAACTGATGCATCATTTTTACTTTATCTTCAAAGACCCTATGAAAGAGTTTCTCTTTGCTTTGAAAATAATAATGTAACATCGCGTGATTGACTCCCGCGCGTCTGGCTATTTCAGTGGTACGGGCTTTCTCGTAGCCTTTCTCCAGAAATTCCACTTCGGCAGCTTCCAAAATAAGTTGTTGGGTGTTTATACTTTTCGGACACATCAGACATTCCATAAATTCACGGCAAAGATATGTTTTTATTTAACAGCTCTGTTAATAGGAATGGTTTTTGGCTTTAATTAACAGGTTTGTTAAAAGGGGTGATCTCTTAAAGGTGGCACCTGCTCTTGCTTCTCGCCGTTACGAAATCCCGGAATAAGAATCTGTTGTGCCGGGATTTCCCGGTTGTTCTTTTTTGCTGATCTATCTTTCTTATCCATTACAGGCAGAGCAGAATCTGTTTTCGCCACACATGTATTACCTGTAAGCCTGGATTTTTGGGTGAGATCCGCACAACTTATCCTGATCATTTTACACATGGGCCGTAGGTTGTCCTGTACACGTAGGTACATCTGGCCGCCTTTCCGGGAAAAGGCCTTACGCGTGTAAGTGGTCACACCACAGTCAACCGGCCTGTATGTGGTAGATTTTTCATATACCCGGAACTCACAGAGGCGGGTTACCTGTCTTTCATGCTGACGGGAATTTTTAGTTCCTGGTGTATATCTGTCCGATGGATAAAAGTCGATGGATAAAAGAGGCAGGATGAAGACAACAAACAGACTTTTTGTATGTTTCTACAAAGGGTGTTGCTTTGCGGCCATCCGGATCAGAGAAAAACAAAGAGAGTATGGAGTTTCACAACGCGTTCAGGGTTTTCAGGTCGTACAATTACCGTCTGTTCTTTACGGGACAGCTGATCTCCCGTATCGGGATGTGGATGCAGCGTACAGCGGTGATCTGGATCATCTATACGATGACGGACTCTGTATTGATGGTAGGGCTGGCCACGTTTGCCGAGCAATTTCCCTCTTTTCTGCTTTCGCCTGCCGGTGGGATCACCGCCGACCGCTACAACCGCTACCGGGTACTGATGGTGACGCAGGTGACTTCCGCGCTGCAAGCTGTAGCACTTACTGTAACCTATCATCTGGGGTACCATTCGCTGGAACTTCTGCTGTCGCTGAGCCTGGTACTGGGAATAGCCAACGCGTTTGATATCCCTGCCCGTCAGGCCATGGTCAATGAGATCGTGGAAGATAAAAAGGACCTGCCGAGTGCCATTGCGATGAACTCTTCTGTGAACAATCTGACCCGTTTGCTGGGTCCCGCGCTGGCAGGGATCGTGTTGGCAAAGTATGGGGCTACTTTGTGTTTCCTGACCAACGCGCTCAGTTTCATCGCGGTGATTGTCTGCCTGACCCTGATGAAGTATTCTCACCGGCCACCCGACAGGGTAAAGAAAAATGTATGGGCTGAGTTCCGGGAAGGATGGCAGTATACCAAAAGGCAGACTGAGATCCGGCAGACGTTGTTGCTGGCGGCTTCGGTGAGTCTGTTGGTTTCTACCTACAATACGCTGCAACCTTACTTTGCCAAAAATATCTTCAGCGGCGATGCCTCTACGTATGGCTACATTACTGCCGCTACAGGTATGGGAGCATTGGTCAGTACGCTGTATATCGCTTCCCAGCAGAGCAACAGGCTTCTGAAGAAAATACTGCTTAATAATCTCTTTATACTGGGAGCAGGACTGATCCTGATGTCTTTTGTCCGGATCGAGGGCTTGTACCTGGTGATGAGTTTTATCTGCGGGTTTGGTACCATGTCCGTAGTGCCTATCTGCAACACTATTGTGCAGACTACTTCCAACCCGCAGGTACGGGGGCGGGTACTCGGATTCTTTGCCATGGCTACCTTGGGGACTTTGCCCTTAGGGAGTCTGTTCGTCGGATGGGTCGCGGAATTTATCAGCGCGGAACACGTGCAGTTGATACAGGGAATGATTTGCCTGATCATTGCCGGATGGTTTGCCCGGTTCCTGCGGAAACCTCCTCCGCTACCGGATATCCCCCCCTGAGGAAGACAGGCATTCATTGTCGGTGTAAAAGTGGAACGTTTCCGTCGTCGGAAACGTTTGGTTCAGGTCCGGGCTGGTTTCTGCGGTGCACTGTCCTATATCGCGGAATCACATGTGTCGGGTGAAGATAGCGTACCACCGGAAAGCGATCCCGGAGAGATCCTTTCCGGATCATTGTTCTTTCCAGACAATATAAGATATGTTTTCCTGCTTTTCGTCCGGCAGATTCCCATACGTTGTCCGCATACCGTTTTCTTCTCTGTACCAGCCGTACGCAGTGGCCGAGCCTACCAATGTAATGGCATCGGTGACACCAATATCTATCAGTGCCTGCGCAAAGTCGTGCAGCGATTCATTGCTCCGGCTCTCTATCATGATCACTTTTCCCGCGCGTATGCCGATGGCCCTGCGGATGGATTTGTTTTTCAGTGTGTTTTCTATCAGTTCACTCCGGCAGACAAGCGGGTATTGCCGGAAGAAATATCCCGAGGCCGCTATGGCCTGTTGCAACAGGGGAGTCTCTTCGCCCATACCTATGGTCACCTGATCTCCGACAACGGCACAGTATCCTTTTTTGGCCACTCCCCGCGACAGGCGTTTCCCCCCTATCACAAAGTCTCCTACGATCTGTTTGTTGTCGTTCCGGATGTCGGCCGCCTGCATCGCACATATCACGGCCGGGTCGTCGGAAATCAGACGCGCGGAAAGTCCGAGAGACAGACAGGCATTGTGGGGAACGTAGACGTACATGGGAACATCGTTCACCGTCTCTTCGAGGCGTTCTACATAGCTTCTCCGGGCCACTGTAGTGTCTGGTACACCTGTATCGGGGGGGGGTGACAACTGACATGCTTTCCCCTTCCGGTTCAAAATAATAATCAGTATGGTCTGCTTTGCTGCCTTCCGACAGGAGCAGACAGGCGGTGACGACGAGCAACAGCAGGAGGGCTGCTGCTGCGATCAGCCATTTCCGGGAGGGCCGGGGTGGTTTTTCCTCATGGCCTCCGAGGAAGTAGACCTCAGGATCGGTATGTTCTTCTTTCTTACTCATCTATTCTCAGTTGTGTATGGAGCCTGTCTTCTAACATATTTTCAAGTGCTTTCAGTGCTTCTCTGGAAGCCGACAGTACGAATTTGTTCAGGAAATGGTTGTCGTACAGGATCAGTTGTTGTTTGGGTATATGGATCTGATGGATATATTCACTGTTAATGATCAGGCTTTTGCCTAACCGGATAAATACACCTGCTTCTTTCCGGAGTTGTTTCTCAATGGTCCGTTCAAAAGTTCCCAGATTGATGGTAAACAGATGCTCTTGCCTGTTGACCAGCACCAGTGTGGAGTAGTTGCCATCCGAAGTGATGTAGGCTATCCTGTCGGAAGGCACCCGTACCAGGTCGTTGATATTTGTTAATATGAGGTATTTCAAAGCTCTGTTGGTTTGTATGCAAATGTAATATTTCTCTGATTATTATGCTCAAATGTACAGGTGAAATGTCTGAAATACGGGGTTTGTTGTATGAAATAACGGGAAATAACGGGATCAGCGGGAGAATCGCGGGAGAATCGCGGGAGTCCGTACGGTTGCTGGACGGGGCATCGGTCCGCGACAAACGAAGACAGGAAAAGAAAACGGCAGACAGGCAACAGGACCGTTGCGCACCGGAAGCAGGAGAAGGCGGGTATCCCATAAACCGGACTGCTTTTTTCCGGTATATGTATGTATTTGTATATAGGGTGTGTACAGGTCATACGTACAGACTAAACCCGTGAACCCTGGTGAATTTTGCAGAATATGTTTGGGATGGGATAGACCGCGGCAAGCCAGCCCGGCAGTTAGTGAAGCTCCGGCGGGAGTGGGCAAAGGGAAAGAAGACAGGTAGGGGCCGGGAAGAACGGGTAAGGCCGGAATGGACACTGCAGGAGTACGAACGCATCCATCGTCAGTTGAAAGAGCGGGAAAGGAAGCGGGAAAGAGATCGTTTTCCGTACCACTACCGTACAGATCGTAGCCGGAGGAGACATACTTTTTCCGATAGTTATCTGTACGATCCGGGTCTTATCTGAAAACAGGTTGATTCCGGCAGATACTATAGATAAACTCCGGTGGGGTCTTACCTTTTTGTTATATTTATTTAATATAAGATACGGCCTGGACATATCCGGGCAAGCTTGATTAGCCTTTTATTATATTTGTAGCATAGTAGGATACGCCTTGGCAATCTTTGCGTGCGGACTCGTGCGATTGCTCCCGGCTTTCCCTATATTTGCAACCTATGGGCCGCGCCCCGGCATAGCCGGAGTAAACTCCGCTATGCGTCCGGCTTTCAGTATAGTTATATCCGAATGATAAAATCATTTTTTGTAATCACATACGTATATGGAAAATAAACACAGAGAGTCTTTGTTTTTCAATTATTCCGATATCTTTTTCAGTTACTACTTCAACAACGATACGAGCTGTGCGCACATGTCTCAGAATCATTCGATGAGTTATGTCTACTCCGGCGAGATGGTGTTGCAGGAAAAAGACCGGGAGGTGGTAGTCCGCAAAGGAGAGTGTGTGTTTATCCGGCGGGACAACCGGGTGGTAATCCACAAACGTCCGGTGGGTGACGAACAATACCGGGGCATCTTTATGATGTTTACCCGCAGGTTCCTGAGAGAGTTTTTCCGGAAACTGGAGAAGCTTGCTGTTCCGCACGAGGCAGCACCGCTGGAACGTAGTGTGATCAAGTTGCCAAAAACCCCTGAGATCGAGAGTCTGTTCCGTGCGATGGTTCCTTATTTTGATCCGTCCATCAAACCGCGTGAAGAATTTATGCAGTTGAAATTAGCGGAGGGTGTGTATTCGCTGCTCCAGGTGAATGAACGGTTTTTCCCGGTCTTGTTTGACTTCAACGAACCCTGGAAAATGGACATCCTGGAGTTCCTCAACGAAAACTATATGTATGATCTGTCGATGGAGCAGATCGCTCACTTTACCGGACGTAGTTTGTCTACTTTCAAACGGGACTTCAAGAAAATAAGTGACCTTTCTCCACAAAAATGGCTGATCCGGAAACGATTGAATGTTGCTTTCGGGAAGATACGGGAGGCTCACCTGCCAGTTACGGAGGTCTATGCGGAGGTAGGGTTTAAGAACCTGTCGCATTTTTCCACAGCGTTTAAGAAACAGTTTGGAGTGTCACCTACAGAGGTGTAAACTACCGCGCTGCGCGACAGGGAGACACGAAGAGATTTACGATTTTACGATTTACGATTGAAAATACAGAAAGCATACATCTGTATCAGGATTTCTTTGATCTCGTTGACCGTGAGTCCGGCTTCCGGTCCGGCCACAAGTTCCGAACGAAGAGCGGTCAGCTCACCCGGGGCAGTATGGGTAGCTATGGTCGCTGTTTGCTGTTGTCTGATACTGAATGTAGGCTGCATATCCTGTGCCTCTAAGGAGTTCATACATCCGATAGTCATACCCATTACCATAAGGAGGATCCCTTTTCTTTGCATACGCTTTTCTTTTTGTAAGTTCCTGTCCAGAAGGTTCGTTGTACACACTTTGATTCCTTCTCTGCCAGGTTGTCATACATGGATGCTGCAAAACTACGCGCAAAACGGCAGGATCGTTTGGGCAGGAGGCTCAAAGAACTTTGCTGAGAGGTTTAGGCGGAGTCATTTGATTTTTGGGGCCATCCGCGACCCGGATCATCCGCGGATCCGGGTCGCGGTGAGCCTTACCGGCGCAGAAAAGCGGTACACAGGGAGAATCCGCTTGCGGTGAACCACAGGGGACAGGAGCTCAGGAAATACAGCAGGTGAAAGGGAAAGGCTCCGTTAGCGGCAGGGGAATAAGGAATGCTTTGGAGGAGAAAAACGAGCAGGAAAAAACAACAGGGAAAACGAGCAGGGAAAACGAGCAGGGAAAAGAGATCACTTATTTTTCTTGACCGGGCCGGCAGAGTTGTTCTTTTTTATTTGCAGATAGCATGCTTCTCCACAAATAAACAATTCTGTCGTGTCCGGATTTAAGAGGCTATCACAGAGATAGCGGTTTTTATTTCACCCAACTCCTTTTCGGGTGTCGGAACAGTTCGGCTCTTTGCCAGGTTCCGGTGTATATCCCGGATCGGATAGCCTCAGATCATCTCTTCCACCGGGAGCACGAATGCCCGGAGTCCCTGCTGCTCCGTTTTCTTGTCCAGACGTTTCAGCAGCGTAAGCAACTGCGGCACCTTCTCCGGTTCGATGATCGTCCAGATCGAATGGTTGAGCGTAGGCCAGGCATGACTACCGTAGTGGGGTTCGCCTGTGTGCGAACCTCTGCCTCTGACGTTTTCCTGGTGGGTAAACCCCCGGATGTTGCAATATTCCAGGATAGAGAGGACCGACTCGTAATAGGCCTGATTGAATACAATATATACTGCTTTCATGACATGTTAATAATCTGTTGCGTGAACCAATTCGATAATTTCTCTCTTTTCCTTCTCGCGGCGCTGATGTTTGATGCCGTTCCCGGCAAATACACAATACAACACAGGAACCAGAAGGAGGGTGATCAGACTGGAGAAAGCGAGTCCCCATGCCACAGTGATACCCATGGACTGCCACATTTCCGAACCTTCACCCGTGCCCACTGCCATCGGGATCATACCCAGTACGGTGGTAAGTGTGGTCATCAATACCGGACGCAGGCGGGATTTCCCGGAGGAGACTACGGAGTGGATCACTCCCATACCCCGTTCGCGGCAAAGAAGGATGTAGTCTACCAGTACAATACCGTTTTTCACCACGATTCCCATCAGGATCAGGATACCGATCATGGCCATGACCCCCAGCGCCGTCTGGGTGATCCACAGTCCTAAGAATACCCCGCAGAAGGCAAAGGGTACGGAGAACATGATCACAAACGGATAGGTGAGTGATTCGAACTGCGAAGCCATCACCACAAACACCAGGATGATGATCAGTACCAGTAACGTGATCAGGTCACTGAATGTGTCCTGCTGATCTTCGTAGCTACCTCCGATCTGTATGCTGATGCCGGCGGGTATATCTACTGAAGCTAAGATCTCTTCCGAGCGCGCTACCAGGTCGCTCAGCGCGTAGCCTTTGGCGGCAATGGCAGACACCGTTACGATACGTTCGCGGTCTTTGCGTTCGATGGTGGGCGGTGTCATGCGTTCGACCACCGTACCCAGGTCGCGTACCCGTACCCCCTCACCGAGGGAATTGTAAATAATGGTGTTCTCTATGGTTTCGATCGTCTCCCGGAACTCCGGCGCGTAGCGCACGCGAATGTCATACTCTTCACCGTCTTCCCGGAAATAAGACGCTACCGAACCGTTGACGCGGTTGCGCAGGTAGACAGATACCGTAGTCAGGTCCAGGCCGTGAATGGCCAGTTTCTGACGATCGAAATCGATCTGTATCTCCGGAATGTAATCGCCGCGGCTGATGTTGGTTTGTGAACACTCTTCCAGCTGTTGCAGCCTTTCGGATACCTGAGCAGCCACGAAATTGGTGTTGGTAAAATCATGACCGTAGATCTCTATATCTACCCCTACGTCGCCTCCCATACTTCCCTGGCTGCCACCGGCCAGTACTTCGTACGACTTCAGTTGCGGGTAGAATTCCAGGCCCTGCCGCATCCCGTCACAGATCTCCACCATACCCCGTTTACGGTCTTTCACACTGACCAGCTGTATGTTGTAAGAGATGATGTGGGTACCGTTGTCGCTCAGGTTGGCAAATGTATTGTCGCTGTCGGCCTGCCCCACGGAGAAGTTGATGATCCGTATCTCCGGATATTTCCGCCTGAACTCTTCCGTCACCCGTTGTGCCACATCCAGCGATATCTCCTGCCGGGTGCCTACGGGAAGTTCCAGGGTGATACCGATGCGTCCGTTGTCCATCACCGGGAAAAAATCGGTCTTGACAAACCGGAAGAGAGAAATACAGACCGCGAAGATGCCTATCGCGCCGATGATCACCGTCTTACGGTGGCGTACGGCCCAGTTGAGCAGGCGGGAGTAACCTACATCCAGCTTGTCGAGTGCTTTTTCGATGGGGCCAAACAGGGTAGCGTGCCACTTGCTGCTCTTACCGTCGAGCCGCAGCATCCGCGAGCACATCATCGGGATGAGGGTCATGGCAGACACCGTAGAGATTACCATGATGATACTTACGATCCATCCCAGCTGTTTGAAGAGTATGCCTGCCATTCCCGATATCATGGTCAGCGGCAGGAACACGGCCAGCATGGTCAGGGTAGAAGCCACCACGGAAAGTACCACTTCGTTGGTACCGTGGATAGCCGCCTCTTTGGGTTTACTTCCCCGTTCGATGTGGGTAGTGATATTCTCCAGTACCACAATGGAGTCATCGACCACCATCCCGATAGCGAGCGAAAGGGAAGAAAGCGAGATGATGTTCAGGGTATTCCCTGTGGCAAACAGGTAGATAAACGCGCCTATCAGCGACACCGGGATGGTCACTAAGATGATGACCGCCGCGCGCCACCTGCCTAAGAAAAGGAACACGATCACGGCCACAATACATACGGTGATCAGGATGGTCTCTTGTAGCGAGTCCATCGTGTTGAGAATGTTGGTCGAGGTATCGATGATGATATCTAATTTCACATCGCCCGGCAGCGCGGCTTCCAGGTCGGAGAGGCGTTTTTTCACCTCACGGGCAATGTTCACCGAGTTGGCGCCCGATTGCTTCTGTATGATCACCATCCCTCCGCGCCGTCCGTTGGTATAGCTCTCCTGCGCCCGTTCTTCCAGCGCGTCTTCTATATAAACTACATCTCTGAGGTAGATGTTCTTTCCTTCGTAGCTACCCACTACCAGGTCGAGCATCTCTTCCGAGGCATCAAACTCCCCTACGATACGGAAGGTATAGGTGTTGGAGCCGAAGTCGAGGTTCCCTCCGGGCGTGTTCTGGTTCTCCGCGGCAATGACGGAAGAGATACCCTCTACAGTCAGCCCGTAAGCATCTAATTTATATGGATCGCAATAGACATTGATCTCGCGTTGCGGAGTACCGGCGATGGATACCGTACCTACGCCGCTGATACGTGCCAGCGGGTTGGCCACCTGGTCGTCTAATATCTTGTAAAGAGCGTTGGTACTCTCTTCGGCAGTGGCAGAGAGGATCAGGACAGGGATGTCGCTCATCCCGAACTTGAACAGTATCGGTGTGCCCGCGTCATCGGGCAGGGAGGATTTCACCATGTCTAATTTGTCGCGCACATCGTTGGTAGCCACGTCGATGTCTACTCCGTATTCAAATTCAAGATTCACCACAGAGATGTTTTCCCGGGAGTCGGAGGTGATGTGTTTGAGGTCACTCACCCCGTTCAGCGCGTTCTCGATCGGGCGGGTCACGTTGGTCTCTATGTCCGAAGCACTCGCTCCGGCATAGGAGGTCATGACTAAGATGGAGTTTTCGTCCATGTCCGGAAAAAGGTCTACAGCCAGTTTCACGTAAGAGAATACCCCCAGTATAATGATGGTGATGAACACCAGCGCGGTGGTCACCGGTTTGTTTACAGCGGATGAAAATACACTCATTGTCGCGTGTTTAGAGGTTACTGTTCGCGTGGATGATCTCTACTTCCGTGCCCGTGTTGAGGCGCGAATGTCCGGCGGTCACTACTACCTCACCGGGTTGCAGACCGCTGATCACCTCAAAGGCGTCACCGATACGGCGTCCGGTCTCGATACGCTGGTAGTGGGCTTTACCCTCCACGATGGTGTAGACATACTTGTCGGCCGAGCCGGATTGTTTCTGTACCGCCAGGTCAGGAACCAGTACGCGCTGTTCCGTTCCCTGGGTGAAGGTGACCCGGGCAAACATACCCGGACGTATGCGCTCGTCGGCGTTGCTGATCTTTATCTCTACCGGGAAAGTACGGCTGGTCGCGTCAATGGAAGGATGCACCAGCGATACGGTACCCTTGAAATTCTCGTCGCCGAATACATCCAGGCGCACGTCTACTTCCATCCCTTTTTGCACCTGCGGGAAGAGTGCCTCCGATACATTCACGACGATCTTTACCGGGCGTATCTGTTCCACCACATACAAAGGCTTATCGGTGCTGTACATATCTCCTTTGTCGTAGTTGCGTTTCATTACTATACCGCTGATCGGGCTGCGCAGGATGGTGTTCTCCAACAGGTTGTTGTAGCTTTCCGATGCCAGGTCGTACTCCAGCTTGCGGGCATCCCAGTTGGATCGGGAAGTACCCCCGATCTTGTAGAGTTCGTCTACACGTCTGAATTCCAGTTCGTTGTTTTCTAATTGCAACTGTGCCTGTTTGAGGTTCACCGCGTCCATCTCGGCGAGCTTCTGACCCTGGGTCACCCGGTCGCCTACCTCCACGAAAATATCGGAGATACGCATCGCGCTTTGCGGAGAGATGTTATTACTGACCTCCGCTTCTACGGTAGCCGTGAAGGTATTGATTTGCTCTACGGCGGCAGCCTGTACCGTCATGGTTTCCACCTTTATCCGGTTATCTGACTGATTGTCAGATGTGTTGTTCTTCGATTCACTACAGCCTGAGGCAATGAGGGTAAATACAAGAGTGCAGACTCCTGCCTGTATGTTGTTGTTCATACTCGTTATATTATAAGGATGTTTGATTTAAAGGGGTTGTTCCGATCCGAGTGTCTTTTCGAGTTCTGCCCGGGCGATCAGAAAATTATAGACAGATTGGTTGAGATTGAGGCGCGCGTTGGTCAGGGACAACTGCGAGTCATTGATCTCCAGCAGCGTACCATCTCCTGTGTCGTATCGCTTCACGGAAATATAATATCCTTTTTCCGCCTGCTCCACACCCTTGCGGGCCGCGTGGTATTGTTTGATGCTGGTATTCATCTCATCGTGGTATTGCTTGAGGGTTACCCGCAGGTTGCGCTGGATCTCGTCCCGTTGCCACTCCATCTGACGGATACCGATGCTGGTCTGTTTCACCTGGTTGTAGCGTTTGCCACCCGAAAAGAGAGGGACTTTGAGTGATACTCCTACGAACGCGTAGGGATCCCAGCGGTAGTTTTTGAAGCGGAAATCATTGGCCATGGCATTCCACAGGTAGGAGAAAGAGGCATCCAGGGTAGGGTAGTACTCCGCGATCTGCATCTCTTTTGTCTTTTTCAGCTGGTTGTACTGGATATCCAGCTGGCGCAGGTCGCTGTTGTCGTTGAGCAGCGTGTCCGTAGCTAAGAAACTCCCGTACAGGTTGGTCTCGTATTCGGCAAAAGATCCGACACATTCGATCGGTCTTTCTAAGTCTATGCCTATCAGGGCTTTCAGCCGCCAATGCGCCAGTTCCAGCGAATTCTCAGCGTTGTAGAGATCCGGTTCCGCGTTTTTTACATTCACGTCGGCACGGATCAGATCGTATTCCGATTCCAGGCCCTGTTCAAACTTGGCTTCGATATCCTGGTAGTTCCGCAAGGCATTATCGTACGCTTCCCGGAATACGTTGACCGATTCTCCGGCAAACAGTACACTGTAAAATGCCTGTTTCACCTGGTTCCGCATCTCGATGCGCGACGAACGCGCTTTTTCTACCGCAAGTTCTACATCATAACCGCTTATTTTCAGGCTTTTCCAGAGCGAAGCCGAAACAACAGGCACAGGGGCAGTGAAGCCTGCCGACCAGGTATGATCGCGTCCTACCTGTATGCCACCGCTACTTTCTTCTTCCACGTCTCCGGCACTCCCCAGATCCATATACATCGTTTGTTTCCGGATGGCATACTGGTAGTCGCCTACGAAGTCTATTTGCGGAAAGAGGTCCGCATACGTCCCTTTTCGGGCATACTCCTGCCGCCGGATCTCTTCTCCGGCTATGCGCACGGTGAGATTTTCATTCAGGGCAATTTCCAGCGCGTCGGATAGCGTGAGTTGCAGGGATGGTTGCTGGCCCGCGGGTTCCGTAGCCTGTGTCAGAAGTGGAGTGGCCAGCAGGAGACAGAGTATCAGCGTGGGTTTCCACTTAGGTTTCATTTTGTTTTTTTTCATACGAACTTCTTTTTACCTTATTTATTTGATGATGAATCGGGTGTATTTGATGATGAATAAGATGTACTTGATGATGCATAGAGGAAGCGCCCTTCCGGTGGCTCCGCCCCTTTATACAGATGCATGAAGATAGGGAGAACGATCGATCCATTCTTTCCCCTGAGGTGTACAACTACCCCGCAGCAACGTTAGCATCAACTCGTGTTGTCCGGCAGAGTTTTCTGTGTTTTCTACATATAAATGGGCAATAAGATCGTAATTCTGCTCCCGGATCAGCATCCCTTCTCCGATCGCCTGTTCCAGCAATTCCCTGACGCGCTGGCGCAGCTGGTCTTTAAACGCTGTGAACTTACTGTACGCCTGCGGAAAGCCGGGCAGATCGCGGTGAAAAGCCGGACAGACGCAGAGGTCACGCTGAGATGCCTCCTGTTTGAAGCGTAGCAACGCTTCCAGCGCGCAGGAAGAGTCCGCTACATGGCGCTCCATACCCTTCTGTATCTTTTCGGTCTCTGTGCGTACGCTTTCCATGATGAGCTCTTCTTTGTTTCTGAAGTTGCAGTACAGCGTCTTTTTGGAGATGCGCAGACTGTTTGCGATCTCGTTCATGCTGACTCCCCGTATGCCATAGGTGGTATATTGTCGCATGGCAGTTTGTAAGATCATATCCTGTGTCATACTCAGTTGTTGTTTGATTTTCCGCCGACAAAGTTCTACTGTTTTTCCGGAAACCGATATGGTTTAATTTGCCTATCGTTTGTCCAAAACTGATGTTGTTAACCTTTTAGCGTTTCTAAACAGATTGTAACAAATAAAAATTGGATTTTTTCTGATTTTATCCGGAGAATCCCTACATTCACCGCCGAAATACCAAATGGATTCTTATAAATGATCTTGTCAGAGACCTGTCCCGGGTAGATGCCGGGCAACTGTTGCTTCTGGATAGCTACCAGGATCAGGTAACAGTGCTTCATATGAAGGGAAACGGTGAAGAAGAAAAAGTGTATAAGGGTGATCCTTCGCGCTACAATCTCATTGTTTTTATGTTGGTAGAGCGGGGAATCGTAGAGGTATGTATTGATTACAAAAACTATCGGCTGGAGCCGAGTACTTTCGTGCATATCAGCCCTGTACATGTGGTCGAGAATGTGCGTCTGTCTCCCGACGTAAGTTTGTATATGGTGATGGTGCACACTGATTTCCTGCATGACAACCGCAACCCTGCCGAAAAACCTTTCCCGTTTGAATTTATTCTGTCGTCACGTCACTCTCCCGTCACCCGTATTTCGGAAGAATATATTCCTGTACTGGCAGCCAGACTGAGAGGGTTGCAGAGCAGTATCCGGCGGTCCGATCATCTGTTCCAGAACATCCTTGTCAAAAATGATTTTTTCTCTTTTGCTTTTGAGTTGGGGCATATTATCCACAAACACTGGAAGTCGTATCCTGTGGAGCGGAATTTCACGGTAAAGGAAGAACTGATGGCTAAGTTTATGTTTTTGCTTATCAACAACTGCCGCAAACAACATCAGGTCTCTTTCTACGCAGACCTGTTATGTATTTCGCCGGAACATCTGTCACGGGTATTGAAGGAACTTTCAGGCTTTACGGCCCATACATGGATTGCCCGCGTCCTGATGACAGAGGTGAAAATATTGCTGAAGAATCCGGAGATCCCGATCCAGCAGATCGCGGACGAGCTGGGTTTTTCGGATCAGTCTTCCCTGAGCAAATTCTTCAAGAAAAATGGCGGGATGTCGCCGTTGGCATACAGGCAGGAGAAAGGATACAGGTGAGTTTCAGGCAGAAGCCTGTCAGACCAACGAACTGGAGCCTGCCAGAGCCTGTCAGGCGGAAGAACCTGTCAGCAAAGGCATATACTGCTTTGGCTTTCCTTACTCCGGTGATGATCCTTAGATAGAATCGTACCACCAGGCGCTGTTGAAAAGGCCAGGGAAAAGGCCTGGATCGTTTCCTGTGGTTCCTGGGGCTGAGAGGCTGGTGTGCTCCGATTCCTATGTCTGAGTAAAGTTACGATGCCTGATCGTGTACACTGGAGAGATAGATCAGGAACAATCCCGCCAGAATGATGGCCATCCCGATACCGGTATAGATCCACTCTTTCCGGTCTTTCTTTTCTTTGTTGATAAATACCCCTCCGAAGACCGATACGATCACCGCTGCCTGGCTCATCGGGTAGGCAACCGCCAGTCCGATCTTTGCCTGAGAGAGCAACAGCGCCAGATTTCCTACTGCCCAGATGATCCCTACGATACCGTTTTTCAGCGACGGTTTGTTAAAAGGCTGTGTGCGGAACAGGGGCATGGCGATCAGGAAAATACCTGTGATCTGTCCCAGAGACTGGGGCAGGATACTGGTCCACCCGTCTATTTGGGCGTATTTAAGTACCCCCACGTAACAGGTAAATCCGATCACGGAAACCAGATTGATCAATAGCCCCTTGCCCCATTGCTCTTTGGAGTCGTCTTTCTTGTCTTTGTAAGAGGTAAATACAATCCCTACAATGATCAGCGCCAGGGCGATGAACCCGTAGACCTTAGACTGGGTAGTGGCCCACTCTCCCAGCAGTACCCCTACCAGAGAGGTACCGATGATCTGCCCGCCGTTGGAGATGGGCATGGATTTGGCAACCCCCAGGTACTGGATACCCATAAACTGCCCTACCGATCCTATGGCCCAGAATACGCCCGACAGCATACTGATCAGGAAAATAGCGGTAGTGAAGTCTGGCTGCCGGATGAAGAAGACAACCAGCGCGAAAGCCAGGCTACCCAGCGAGATACCCATGGATTGCTCCACCGGCTTCTCGCCTAAGTAGGTAGCCACTACCGGGATCAGTCCGAAAGAGAGGATCGGGATACAGGCGATCAGGAAACTTCCGATATCCATATTTTCTACGCGTTAGGTCCTAAGATAGACAGCGCGCCGTCTACGACGTAGGTGCTGCCGCTGACATACGAACTGGCATCGGAGGCCAGGAACAGGGCCACATTGGCCACCTCTTCCGGATTTCCTCCGCGGTGGAACGGGATGATCTGGTCCGCGGCTGCCAGCTTCTTCGGATCATCGATCACCTGTTCATTGATCGGTGTCAGGATCATGCCCGGAGCAATGTTGTTCACGGTCATTTCCCGGGCGGCAAGTTCCAATGCCAGGGTATAGGCAAAGTTGCGCATACCCGATTTGGAAGCGTTGTAATTGGCATTGCCCGGTACATTGACGTATTCGTGGATCGAAGTCACGTTGATGATCCGCCTGCCTTTGTAGGTCTTGTATTTCTTTTTCAGACGCAACAGTTCGCGGCTGCAATAGAACGGACCGTAGAGATTGGTCTTCATCACATTGTCCCAGATCTCGGTGCTCATGTCTTCCACGGGAATGCCGCTTCCGTTGATACCGGCATTGTTGACTAAAATGTCTATATCCCCGAACTCCTTATCTACCTCCGCAAAGAACCCGATCACACTGTTCTCGTCTCCTACATTCACTTCGTAGGCCTTGGACTTGACACCCGTTTTCGTGATCTCATCTACCACGGCGGCAGCCCGGTCGGGACCGGAATGATAGGTCACTACTACGTTGGCTCCCTCTTTGGCGAAGAGAATAGCGATGGCTTTGCCGATACCGGAGCTGGAACCGGTTACCACAGCGGTTTTTCCTTTTAATGTATCCATAATGTATGAGTTTATTTGATTCTTCTTTGCTTTTCCGCACAGGACGGGAAGCCCTGTGAGTAAATTGTAACTTCAACAGCCCGTTGCGGATATTGTTTAGGACATTTCATTTCATTTTCTGAAATTAAGGGTCTGTTTAAGTTTTACTTGCTTTTTGTCTGGCTGTGCCGACTGTGAAGGGATGTACGGTTTTTCAGACAGAAGAAGAAAAATATGTACGGTGTATGTCTGGAAATACAGACACACCCTCTTCCGCCTGTAGAGGCAGGAAAAAAGTCCCGGTAACAGATGAGCTGAGTGTTACCGACACATGAAGCAAGTGCTTCCGGGACTGGGAGCAAGTCCCGGTAGCACTTGCCCGGTGTATGACTCTTTTTTTCGGTGGTGACCCCCTGATCTGATGCGTAACACGAAAGTACGTGAGAGCACATACCCTTGAAAAGACACCCGCATGTACTCATCCGCCTGTAGAGAGACGCAAAGAGATTTACGATGGAACAATTTACGAACCAACGGTCGACGAAGTCAATTACGATTGAAATTACAGAAAGCATATCTATGTAAAGCGGTCATACACGTAAATAGGCAGATCCTATATGCAAGCATACTCTTAACAAACATATCCATCGGATCCTCCTCCCACCATCCGATGGCTGGCCGGGGCGTGCATTTGTCCGATACATTCTGAAACGATAAGCCACTCAAATGCATCCGATTTTAAAAGGTTATTTGTATATTTGGCCCGAATTGCGGCACGAGATCCGGATGTGGCCGGAAAGGAATCGGAAAATTATAATTAGTAGTTAAGGAATAAAGCATGAGGAAGATTTTATTTGTGGTGGCTGCCTGTATCGGTATGACCGCGTGCGCGGAGAAAGAGAACGTACAGACCACTTTGTATTCGCAGGAAATGGTAGAGAAAGTGGCTCTGGAGAGTTTCCTGAGCAACAAGAGAGAGCAACGGCTGGCTACGGCCCACTGGGACTATGTACCGGGGCTGGTCGCGGTGAGTGTATTGCAGGCCTGGGAGCAGTATTCGGAGAAAGAGCAGTATTACAAGGTTGTAAAAGCCTATGCCGACTATTGCCTGCAAGGAGGAGACACGGTGAAAGTAGGAGAGAGCAATATCGACGATCTGGCTGCCGGGAAGATCTTTTTCGCTCTTTACAAAGAGGAGATGAGAAAAGGCAATGAGGCAGATGCACAGCGTTACAAGGAGTGTGTGACTTCGTTGCGCAACCGGCTCAAATACCACCACAGCCGTATCGCGGAAGGGAAACCGGGTGCGGGAGGATTCTTTCACAAAGCGATCTATCCCAATCAGATGTGGCTCGACGGGCTTTATATGGGCCCGGCGATGTATGCCGGCTGGCAGGCACTCTTCGGCGCGGAGCTGGGAGAAGCGGACAACCGGGAATCCTGGGACGACATCGCTCATCAATTCAAGACCATTCATACCTATACATACGATCCGGAGAAAAAGCTGAACTATCATGCCTGGTCGGCCGATCCGGAAGATCCGAACTCTTTCTGGGCCCGTAAAGAGGCACCTTTCCCCGGTTGTTCTCCGGAGTTCTGGGGCCGGGGCATGGGCTGGTATTTCGCTGCTCTGGTAGATGTGCTGGAGATCATGCCCAAAGATCATCCCGACTATCAGGTACTGGTGCACAACGTCCGGCAGGTGGCCGAAGGACTGGCACTGTATCAGGATCCGCAGGCCGGTAGCTGGTATCAGCTGGTGCAATACAATGGGACGGTGACCGCCGACGGTGTCGGCGATACGGTAGAAGACCGGATCTATAATGTGTGTGATGCTCCCAATTACTTAGAATCTTCCGCGTCGGGTATGTTCACGTATGCCTATCTCAAAGGAATGCGCATCGACGTATTAGACAAGAGACTGTATGAAGAAGTAGCCCGCAGGGCCTATCAGGGATTGCTCGACAATTTTATCCGGGAAGATGAAGAAGGAAAGCTGTCGATCATCCAGTCCTGTGCCTCTGCCGGTCTGGGCCCTGCTAAAGATCATTCGCGCACAGGTACTGTCAACTATTACCTCTGTGGCAAGGATGTTACCATCACACAGAACGAAGGCAAAGCCATCGGACCGTTTATCATGGCGAGTCTGGAATACGAAAGATTAAATAAATAACGGATAAAAAACAGGCTCCGTGGAGCCTGTTTTTTATAGGGAACCCTTATTCCATAGGTGTCTGTCCTGTGAAAAAGGGAATGGTTCCCTGAACAGCTTTATCGGTTTTCCTCTTTGGTATAGCCTGTAAATATTATATGTAAAAGTGCTGCGTATGCCGAAAATTTTCTTTGTTCAGGCCGGAAAGGTGCTGGTGCTCGCTGGCCTGATGATCGGGATCTTTTCTTGCCGACAGGGAAGAATTCCCTCCGGAATATGTGCCGGTATGGAGCAGTTATACTATCATTATCTGTCTGAAGCTGCTTATGAAGGCGACCTGAACACACTGAAAGCTTTGTGGAATAGCAGAACACCGGAGCAGGAAAGAGATACCGCGGCCCAGGCACGGGTGTGGAAATATGCCATATCAGGTGGACATAAGGATGTGGTAAAATACTTATTGAACAGAAAATGGCCCGTGAATTATGTCGTATCCTCTTATCTGCCTCCTGCCTGGTATGCGGCGGAAAATGGACAGTTGGAAATGCTGATGTGGCTTATAGAGGCGGGGGCAAGTATAGCGCCCCTCTCCGGGTCTGACGCTACTCCTTTGCATGGGGCTGTCAGGAGTGGCGACAGGGCCACTGTACAATACTTATTGGAACAAGGGAAATATGATTTTGAATCGGATGATTTCCGGTTGTATGATTTCTGGAAAAATGTGATTTGTCACGGAGATATTGAACTATTCTGTTATCTGGAAACATATGGTGTCCCTTTTGTTTCTGTGGGGGAACTGTCTTTTTGGGCAGAGGATGCCGCAAGAACCAGTGATCCGGAGTTGTTCCGGTACCTGGTCGAAGAAAGGTCCCTGGGAAATGGCAACTATACCCGACTCCTTGAGATAGCATTATGTAGCCATCAGGCCACTGCTTTAGATCGTGTTAAGTATCTGGTAAATAAAGGGGGAGATCTGACGAGAGTCTACAATGGCAGGTTATTTCCGGTAGTGATGGAGTATGGCCGGTCTGACATGATCCTCTATTTGCTGAAGCAAGGATATGTCTTTACAGAAGAAGAACATTCTGACGGAGGTCCGGGAGAAGGCTGGACGCTACTGGCTTCCGCGCTGGACTTCGGGCGATTTGATGTGGCTGCTTATCTCCTGGAAAGCGGAGCGAAGACTATTTTCCGGGGTGAACCTCTGATCGTTTATTTCGCTGACGATGTCTACAACTCATCCTCTGTTCTTGATTTCCTGATCTGGTATGGCATCAACCGTGAACACTATACGGAAGCTTTTCTGAAGTCTGTCAGATACGATCATACAAAGAATGTGTATTACCTGGCACGGGCCGGGGCGGATATCCAGGCAAAGAGTGAGGAGGGGCTGAACGCGCTTTGTTATGCCAGAAGTGCAGGGATGGCTGCTTTGTTGCTGGATCTGGGTGTAGATCCGACAGATAGTCTGTCCCGGATGTGCTTTGCCGATCATTTGGTTGTCATGCGTGCTATGGATGAGAAAGGCTTGCCGTTGGAGATCAGCCAGGAAAGGTTGCATACCGGATTGCTGGAAACCGCGTTGCAGGGTGATCTCTGGATGGTGGAGTATTTTCTCCGCAAAGGGGCTGATGTCAACTATGCCGATCCGCATACAGGAAGAACGGCCCTGATGATGAATGCCATACAGGGATATGCGACATACAGTACGGAAGCGGAGGGAGATGACAGGGTGTATCAGGTTTCTGATGCGATCGCGCGTATGCTGCTCCGGGCCGGCGCGGATCCGGATCTGACGGATCGCAGCGGGCGGACCGCTCTCCACTATGCTTGTGAACATACCTGGAGGCTGGAAGGTCCGGGACCTATTGTAGATGGAAACACCAGGCAACAGATTGCCCGGGGAGATCACGGTGACCCGGGACCTCCTCCCTTTCATTATCATGATCTGATCGTGGAACTTCTGGTAAGAGCCGGGGCTGATGTGAATGTGACAGACAATCAGGGGAATACTCCGCTGATCATAGCCACGGGAAGTGGTACCTTGCGGGCGATAGGCTGCCTGGTGGAGGCCGGTGCCGATGTAGAGATCAGCAACCGCCAAGGGAAAACGATGTTTGATCTTGTTCGTCGGGTGGAAGAGGTACGGTTTTTACAGGATGTCGGCTATGCGGGACGTGTTCCAGAAAAACAGCTCAATCAGATCCTGAGAGGGTTAGATAAAAGAGATGACAAGAAAATAGATATAAAGGATATAGCGTTTCTGGTGGAAGCCGGAGCAGACATCAATTATCCCATTTACAGTGATGTATACAGGACCCTCTTGTTTCTTATGGTCATGGATGAATGGGAAGAAAAGAGAACCCATAACGTCCGGCGAATGGTTGGCCTGGGAGCAAATGTACATATACGGGAAAATGGCGGCGCGACTGTGTTGATCAGAGCCGTAAAGAAAGGATGTTCCGTAGAAGTGATCGAATTGCTGCTGAAAGAGGGAGTAGGCATCAATCTGAAAGATACCTGGGGCAATACGGCTCTTTTTTATGTCCGGACACCGGAGCTTATGCGGTATCTGTTGGAGCATGGCGCGGATCCTGCCATTCGTAACAAACGCGGTGAGACTGCTTATCAATATATAAAATGGCGTAGCCAATGGAATGTGGGGCTGGAGCTGGTAGTGGAAGAGTTTGAAAAACGGAATCTTAGAAGATGAGAAAAGAAAAGATCGCACAGGCTGTCATTGGTTTTTTACAAAAATAGAATTATATACAAACATGAAAAGAATACTTAAAAATTACATTCCCTTTTTCGTTGGTCTGGGCATTGGCCTGATGTTGTTCGCTACCAATGGCTGGCCGGGATTCCTGCTCATATTTCCCTGGCTGGGGGCCAGCATCACTATCGGTTGTCTGATAGCCATGAACCGGAAAGGCAAACAGAAAGACATCGGCCGCCGGATCGCTGTGTTGCTGTGTGCTCCCGTATTCCTGATCTTTCTGGGTGTGATGCAAAAGGAAAATCTGCAATTGGAAGAGACCGTATTTTATATCCTTTTGTTTGTCTATACCGGCTATTTCATGCGGGTGCTCATACACTATGCCGTGGCCAAAGTGTTTGGTCCGTTGATCTGGGGCCGGGGTTTTTGCGGTTGGGCTTGCTGGACGGCGGCCGTACTGGAATGGCTGCCCATCCGGGAAAACCGCAAACTTCCTCCTCATCCGGGCTGGATACGGTACGCGGTTTTTGGGCTCTCTCTGGCTTTGCCCGCGCTGTTTGTCTGGCTGGGGTATGACTGGGTCAGTATGCACATCAATTCAGCGGGAGGCACTACCTGGTTCAGTCTGGGTAAGACCGGTGCCCTGATCTGGTTCTTAGTGGGCAACGGGGTATATTATGCAGTTGCTATAAGACTGGCTTTCAGATACAGAAAGAAACGGGCTTTCTGCAAGATGGTCTGTCCGGTCTCCCTGGTGATGAAAGCACAGACCACAGTGGCTTTTATTCAGAAAAAGCCCACTGGCCATGAATGTACTTCCTGTGGCAGTTGCAACCGCCATTGTCCGATGGATGTGGATGTAATGTCCTATATCTCACAGAACAAGAAGATCCGTTCCAGTGAATGTATCCTGTGTGGCATGTGCAGTAACGTGTGTCCGCAGAAAGCAATCTTGTAAAGATCCGGACAAAATCCGGAAGATAGGAGAGTAGTCCGGAATTTTGTATCAGAAGGGAGATCTTACAAACAGACCTGTGTGGGGTAACCAACCGGAGCAAAATTAGTTACCAATTCGGTCCGGCCTGGTTAACAATTGACCCGTTTGTACAGGACAAGAAAAATTATTCTTTTCAGGGATCAGGCGGAATGTATCTGAAAATTATTCTGACAATTATTCTGACAATCAGCCGCACATACGAAACCTTATGTATCTATACACCTGATTGTTTGTGTACAGAGATACTCAGAGAGGGTATTCCAGGGGAAAGAAGATCGCACAGCAACCGACTGAATAGGTGCGCTATCGGGTTCTAATAAAAAAAACCTCGGTGACAGTACGGACTAACAAACTCTCTCCATCTGTCCAGCGCATCCAGGCGGTTTTTTCCGGGATCGGCTTCCGGAAAGGAAGCCTTCCAGTTGAATCCAGTTTCCTTCCACCCGGATCACTTGGCCCCATAACGGTGGATCATTGGCTATCTGATGGCCATTCGGAGAGTCATACAACAGATCGTGATCCTGCAGGGGACCTACTTCGATTACGCGCTTGAGAAACTCTTCCCAGGGTTGGTAGGTAAAACAATGGGTGTGCAGATATTCCCTGTGAAAGGGTGTGGGTTCGTAATTCCCCCCGTTGTATATCTTGTAATAAGTATCTTTTTTATGACTGCCGTTTCAAAGGTCTCCTCATTCAGAACGATCCGATACATACCTTCCCGTGCCTCCACCACTTTGAAGGTAAGCCGGGGTGTCCTGTATATAAGTCCGGATGCTTCGTGCCGGTATGCCTCGGTTTCGGAATCTCCTTCAAAGTACCGGAACGGTTTCAGGGACAGACCGTATGTAGTCGACATCCGGAACTTGCCTTTATCTTTCCCCTTTCTGTCTATGTCAAATTGCAGATAATCAAAAGGCTCATCGCAGTTCATATCGCGGTAGAGCAGGCGATAATGGTTGAGATCTATGTCCAGAAGCCCGATACCTATGGTAGGGTCTACCTTTACCGGAGCAGAGTCGCCTCTGACTTCCTGCGTGTCTGATGAGGGTGGGTGGTATGGAGTGATTTGGCAACTAACCAGTAACAGCGTGATGATATGTACTGTATGTGATCGGATCATTTTGTTATTTTTGTCCATGCAAATATAAAGGAAGGATTTTAATTTATTTATATTTGTATGGAGATAAAGAAGGTATGAAGAGGAATTTATTATATATCGCTGTAACTTTATGTGTGTGTCTGATCTACGTGTTCTTTATTCAGTCCAATTTTACTTCTGTAAGCCGGGAACGCGGAAAAGCAGAAAGTACTTTACAGAACAGATTCCACGAAACGGTATTGGTGAGATACTTTACTAAAAGTGAAGAGGCGATGATACAAATGATGTTGGACTATTATGCCCGGGAGGGGTTGACGCTCGAACAGATAAAAACAAATGCTGAGATTGCCACCCAAAGTGAAGACGCGGTGACAAAAATAATGACGGACTATTATGTTCGGGAGGGGTTGCCGGTTAAACAGATACAAACAAATGCTGAGATCGGCTCATATACCCTTTATTTTTATAAAAACAATTATGTAACCCGTTGTATGTTTATTCATGGCAAATCCTACCGTGATCCTTTTTATATTGCAAATTATATCGGTCATATCCGGATCTGGGCTGATCAAGAGGTTCCCACGAAATGGATGAGCCAGGTAACCTGTGCCAATCCCGCCTATTTCGACGGGACCGGTGAAGTCTCTTATACACTTATGGATGAACGTGTTCCGGATTGGTTTGAACAACATACGGATGAACCCTGGGTGAGCTATTTTATGAATATCCTTGAAAAGCAACAACAAGTCAGATAGTATGATAACTGATAATCAGACAGATGAGATCCCGTAACCCTATATTATTTTCACTCTGTGTTACTGTCGCTCCGTTGGGGCTGGGAATGGTGTGGCTGGGACTGGACGAGATCTGTAACGCTATCGGCCTTGCTATCGGATTGGCTTTTACAGGAATGGCCCTGATGTATCTTTATCTTTTTGTTATGCCCATAGTCGCCATCGGAAGTTTCCTGTATATGTCATCCCGGAAAAAGGAATGGAACAGAAAATAGGGCTGGGTGGTCATTCTATATACCTTATTGGCAGTGGAGTGGTATAAAGTTTTATTTGACAGGCTATCTGGTCTTGTATACTGACCCCTTTTCAGAGACAAGGGTCCGGGCCGTACCAACGCAGGGGTGATTGTTGGGATGGATAAATAACCTCTCCCAGGTTCCGGATGTTTTTCTTATGCGAATGTAGGGTTATTCCCGGAGAGCCTGTCGCTTCTGTAAGAAATCTTCCATCCAGGTATATCCTACAGGTGGCTGTCGTTCTCTCGATGGCTGGATGGTAAATGTCTCTTCTATTACAATTTCTCCTGTTTCGTAGTTAAGAAAATAGATCACTTCTTCCCAGGGAACCTGTGTGTTTCTTTCGAAGGGTAAATCACCTGACGGAAAGTACAGCAGGTATTCCGGTGCCACATGCCACGCGTAAATATCCAGATTTTCCGACAGTTCCCGGAATGATCGTTTATTCAAGTGGTCCAGTAAGATCGTGAACTTCTCATCCTCGTCGTCTCCCGGTATAGATAGGAGTTGTTCACGTACCCAGCTCTCCGGATCTTGTCTGGGTATCAGGAAGAAAAGAGTCCATCCGAACTGGTATGAGAAATCGAAACTGCGAAAGACACCGGCTTCTGAAGTTTCTACAATTCCTTCGGAGTCATCCGGGATGTAACTGAAAAAATCAGGTATCAGATCCGTATCCCTGTCAGATAGAGCATCCGTCGCGTTTGCTTCCGTCGTGAAATATACATACGATGCCGATTCGGTGTAGGTATAATGTTGCGGTTCATTATCCCCTGCTTCCCCGCGCCATCCTGAAACACTCCGTTCGGTCCAGTTGCCCTGCTGATCAAATGAAAGGTATATATACTGTTGCTCTTCTGTCCATTCACCCGCCTCATTGCTGTAATTCAGTTCCCTCTTTACCGGGAAATGTGCATATTCTCCGTACGCATAAGCGATCTGTAGTTCCGTATATATTTCAGACAGGAGGATGTGCTCTATACGCCCTGCTTCGTCGAACATATACACATGAAATACAGAGGATTTTTCATATTCATCGTAACCTCTGTCTACACGTGTCCGGGGATATTTGTCCGGAAAAGTGATCTCCATTTGCCGGATACCCGTATGGTAGCGTAGCGGATCATCGTATATAAATTCGTGTGTGTAGGAACAATAAGTATCCGAAAACCTTACTATGTGGCCGTTCCGGTCGAAACAGACTTCTTTTCCGGTCGAAGTGGTCATACGTTCCACTTCCCCCTGAAGATTTTCTATTTTCCAGCCGGTATAAGGATTTTCCCTGAACAGGGAAAAAACGATCGGAATTTTAGGTATGGCATATCCATACATACAAAGAAAGAAGATCAGACAGCCTGTTTTACGCATACGTATGATTTTTAAGGAAATATCCGGATGCAAATATACTCCATCAGATGAAAAATAAATGAAGAGAAACTATTTATTTTTAGTCAGGGGCTTCCTGGGAGGTATCTGTCCTCGGGAGCCGGGCATCGGGCAAGGCATGGGAAAAGAGGTGTGTCGTTTGGTGTGTTGATCGCGTTTTGGGGGGGGTGGTATCTGCAGATCACTGTGTGGCATCTGATCCCATACAAAAAAAGAGAGGAGTGCCTCCCGGCAATCCTCTCCTGCAAACTTAAAACAACCAACAAAAGAAATAGATAATTTCTGAGACTATCTACTTTTTTCTTTTTTATCTGATAAACAGAAGTTCTCTGTATTTCGGCAAGGTCCACATCTGGTTGTCGATGATCAGCTCCAGCTTGTCGATGTGGTAGCGGATCTCTTCGAGCATCGGCACGATGGTGTCGTGGTAAGCAACTGCTTTTTCACGTTCGCTTTCGATCTTGTTGGCTACCTTGCGGGCTTCGATCATCGTGTCCACATGTTCCTTGATATAAGCCGTATGGTCGGCGATCTCTTCGATCAGCTCCAGGTTCTTGGCCGACAGTTTGGCCGATTTATCCGCCGGGAACAGGTCCTTCATTTTATATACATTGTTGATCAGGTCTGCCTGGTACTGGGTAGCTACCGGCACGATGTGGTTCATGGCCAGGTCGCCCAGCACGCGGGATTCGATCTGTATCTTCTTCGTGTAAGTCTCCCATTTCACCTTGTTGCGGGCTTCCAGTTCCACTTTGTTCATCACACCCAGGCTTTCGAACATAGCAATGGTTTCGGGTTTGAGGTAGTTGTCGAAGATCACAGGCACACTGGTTTCACAATCCAGGCCGCGTTTCTTAGCCTCTTCTTTCCATTCGTCGCAATAGCCGTTGCCATCGAAGTGGATGGGTTTGCAGGCTTTGATGTATCCGCGGATCACTTCTAAGATAGCAGAGATCTTCGGTTCTCCCTTTCCGATCAGCGCGTCCACGTCTTTTTTGAACTGATGGAGCTGTTCGGCTACGGCAGCGTTCAGCGCGATCATGGCCGAAGCACAGTTGGCTTCCGAACCCACGGCGCGGAACTCGAAACGGTTGCCGGTAAAGGCAAACGGAGAAGTACGGTTGCGGTCGGTGTTGTCGATCAGCAGTTCGGGGATCTGCGGGATATCTAATTTCATACCCTGCTTGCCTACGATACCGACCAGGTCGTCTGTGGTACTTTCTTCAATATGCTGTAATACCTGAGAGAGTTGTTTGCCTAAGAACGAAGAGATGATCGCCGGAGGGGCTTCGTTGGCTCCCAGACGGTGCGCGTTGGTAGCGCTGGAGATAGAAGCCTTCAATAGTCCGTTGTGACGATATACCGCCATCAGTGTGTTCACCACAAACGTGATGAAGCGCAGGTTGTCTTCCGGAGTTTTTCCGGGAGCCATCAGCAACGTTCCGGTATCGGTACCGAGCGACCAGTTGTTGTGCTTACCCGATCCGTTGATCCCTTTGAAGGGTTTTTCGTGGAGCAACACACGGAATCCGTGACGGCGGGCCACCCCTTTCATCACAGACATAATGAGCATGTTGTGGTCTACCGCCAGGTTACATTCTTCGAAGATAGGAGCCAGCTCAAACTGGTTGGGTGCTACCTCGTTGTGACGGGTCTTCGCCGGGATACCCAGTTTCAGGGCTTCAATCTCCAGGTTTTTCATGAAAGCGGCCACACGGCTGGGTACAGCACCGAAGTAGTGGTCTTCCAGCTGCTGGTTCTTGGCGCTGTCGTGTCCCATCAGTGTACGACCGGTGAGCAACAGGTCGGGACGGGCCGCATACAGTCCTTCGTCGATCAGGAAATACTCCTGTTCCCAACCCAGGTAAGAGAATACTTTTTTCACATCCGGGTTGAAGTAGTGGCATACCTCTACCGCGGCTTTGTCTACCGCGCGCAGCGCTTTCAACAAAGGAGCTTTGTAGTCTAAGGATTCTCCGGTATAGGCGATAAATATCGTCGGTATACACAAGGTATCGTCTACCAGGAATGCCGGTGAAGAAGGGTCCCACGCCGTATAACCACGGGCTTCAAAGGTGTTACGGATACCCCCGTTGGGGAAGCTGGAAGCATCGGGTTCCTGCTGTACCAGCAGTTTTCCTGAAAATTCTTCCATCACCCCGCCTTTGCCGTCGTGTTCGATGAAAGCGTCGTGTTTCTCCGCGGTCCCTTCGGTCAGCGGATGGAACCAGTGGGTGTAGTGCGTAGCACCCATTTCCACAGCCCAGGTCTTCATGCCTTCGGCTACCGCGTCGGCAATCGAGCGATCCAGCGGAGCACCGTTGTCAATGGCATCCACCAGTTTATCGTATACCTTACTGGGCAGGTACTTGAACATTTTCTCCTTGTTGAAGACATACCGGGCGTAATATTCCGAAGGTCTTTCCGCGGGAGTGGGCACCTCTACCGCTTTCTTCTTGAAAGCTGTCTCTACTACTCTGAATCTTAATTTTGACATAATACCTAAAAGTTTGTTGTTAATGTTAGAGCAAATATATTTACGATTTACTGATTTACGATTTACGATTGAAGACGCTTCGCTATTTACAATTGGACGATTTACGATTCATATTACCTGTATATGTGTGACGTTCTGTCTATGTTATAGGACGTTTATCATAAAATGGTTTCATTGAAATTTTATAGGATGTCTGTTTCCTCTTTTCACATACTTCCATTGTCTTTTTACATACTTGCCATGGATCGGATCCGAACTTTAACGTTGTATATCCTTCCTTTGTAATATAAATCGTAAATCGTAAATCGTCCATTCGTAAATTAATTATATGCTGCTTCTCCGTGTTCGTAGATATCAAGTCCCTCTTCTTCGATGCGTGCGTTGACGCGCAGACCGAACAGTTTGTCTACTGTTTTGAAGAGGACAAATCCGGTAGCAAGTGCCCACAGACCGATGACTACGGCACCGAACAACTGTGCTCCGAAGAATCCGGCTCCCGCTCCGTAGAAAAGTCCCTCTTCCGTGGCGAGCAGTCCGGTCAGGATCGTACCTAAGAATCCGCATACCCCATGTACGGTAGACGCGCCTACAGGGTCATCAATCTTCAACACGCTGTCTATGAAATCTACCGAGAAGATCATCACGATCCCACAGATGGCTCCGATCAGGGCGGCGCCCATGGGAGATACTAAGTCACAACCGGCGGTAATACCTACCAATCCGGCCAGTACACCGTTGAGGGTGAGTGACAGAGAGGGTTTTCCGTATCTGAACCAGCTGACGATCAGTGCAAAGAAACCACCCGCGCAGGCCGACAGATTCGTTGTAAGAAATACATGAGAGATGGCTAAGCGGTCTTCTTCGCCGGAAGCTGCCAACTGAGAGCCGGGGTTGAACCCAAACCATCCGAACCACAGGATAAATACGCCCAGCGCGGCTAAGGTCAGGTTGTGACCGGAGATGGCTTTGGACTTTCCGTCTTTTCCGTATTTTCCGATGCGGGGGCCCAGGATGGCCGCGCCTACGAGGGCTACCCAGCCCCCTACGGAGTGTACGATAGTAGATCCGGCGAAGTCGTGGAACACGGTACCAAATGTTTTCATCATAAAACTGCCGGTCTCTTCGTTCATCAGCCAGCCGCCTCCCCAGGTCCAGTGTCCGGATACCGGGTAGATAAACGCGCAGATAAATACCGTGTAGATCAGGTAGGTCGAGAACTTGGTGCGTTCGGCCATGGCTCCCGATACGATGGTAGCGGCGGTGGCACAGAATACGGTCTGGAATACTAAGAACCCTTCGGCGGGAAGTTCACTCTCAAAGAAAGAGATATTGAAGAAGTGCGGCATCCCCACGAAACTACCGATACCGAACATCAGTCCGAAACCGATAAACCAGTAGAGCAGCGAACCGAAGGTGAAGTCTACTAAGTTTTTCATCAGGATGTTGGAGGTATTTTTGGTACGGGTGAATCCCGCTTCTACCAGGGCAAATCCCGGTTGCATGAAGAATACGAGCATGGCGGCCAACAGCATCCATACAGTGTCTAATCCCAGCGCCAGGTCGGCCAGGGTAGTTGCTACTTCCGCTATTTCCGCGGATCCTGTCCCCGCGTCGGTCGCTTCCGCGGCTACTTCAGCAATAGGTACCCGTTCTACCGCTGTGCTGTCCTGTGCCCATGCGCCGACAGTCAGGAAGCATCCCAGTATCAGGACCAGGAGCATACGTCGTGTCCCGTGTCCGGCTTTTATAGTTGATTTTATTGTCTTTTCCATAACTTGTTCTGTTTCTTCCGGAACGTAAGGAGGGCCGGTACGTCTGCTGACTTACCTCTGAACTCCCTGGTTCCGGGCTATATATATTGTTGAATAAATTCTCTCTTTTCCAGTATGTTACCTTTCATGTTCGGCATTGTACAGAGCGATGTCTCCACGCTCTGCCGTGCGGATGCGGATGGCATCTTCGATGGGGATCACAAAGATACGTCCGTCACCGATCTCTCCGGTCTGCGCTGCCGCGATAATAGCCTGTACAGTCTTCTCCGCGTTCTTGTCGCGTACCACGATGGAGATCAGTATACGCTCGATGGAGCTGGTGTCGTATACGACGCCGCGGTAGATGCGTCCCTGGCGGGATTTGCCGACTCCCCTGACCTCGTAGTAGGAGAACCATTCGATGTCGGCTTCGAGGAGAGCATCTTTTACATCCTCGAATTTTGTTTTCCTGATAATTGCTTCAATCTTTTTCATACCTTGAAAATTAGTGTGTCCTTATTCGTAAACCTTTTGAAAAGAGGTACGGTGCGGTGATAGCCATAGCAGGTTATCATACAACAAACCGATAAATCAATAAACTCTAACTACCGCACACCGTACGCTCTTTTGTTTTTTTTATGCAATCAAGTCCTAAAAACTCACCCCGAACACCAGGTAGGTCTGGTCGTATGCCGGTGCCGCGATGGCCTGTACAAATACCGGGATGCTGTAGTTGTTGGTGATCTTTATCTCCTTACTGGCTGTCAGCGACACCTCCGAGAGAGCTCCTTTTTTCCCGTTGCTGTAGAGGCTCCGGTGAGGGGTGAATCCGATCAGCGGGGTCAGGGTCACTCCGGCCGGCAGGCTGATGTCGTAGCCCGCGCTGATGTAGGTGGAGAAATTCTGCTTGTCCGGATCGCTCTCTTTCTTGTCTGCTCCGGCGAACATCGTCGCTACCGAGAGGGTGAGCGGACATTTCTCTCCGAAATTATAACTCACTTCCGCTTCGTAGAAGTGTGAGTCGCTGTAGTGTCCGTACGGACTCCCTTCGCCTGCCCACCAGTAGTCGGTCACCGCGATGCCCAGACCGCCGATCTCATATCCCAGCGTGATGTCAAACTCTTTGGGTTCCAGTTCCGAGATGCTGGTACTTCCCCAGGCGGTGAGCGAGAAGCCTTTCCAGGCAAAACTCAGTTCCGGCTGTACCGAAGCTCCCGATCCCTGATCTTCTCCGCGCCATACATAGCGGCTCACCACATCGGCCCCGAAAGAGACCTCTACTTTATCCTGTGCCTTCACTACCGAAGGCAGGGTCATTGATAAGATTGCTACCGTTATAACCCCCGATCTTACGTTTGTTTTCATCATTTCTTTTTACCTTTAAATTTGAAAATCATGTTGTTTAGGATCAAGTTATTTACGTTGTACAATTTCATAAACTTGTATCCTTTGTGTTGTACGTTGGTATATATAGTAGCGCGCTAAAACTATCAAGACAGTTAATTTACGATTTGACGATTTACGATGTACGATTGAAATTACTCTTGTATGAAATATACAATCTTCGTCCAGGTAACAGACCATAAGATTTGCGATTGGACGAACCAACGGTCAGCAAAGCTAATTACGATTGAAATTCAATGATCCATCCTTTTAATTTTTGTTATCCCTTTGTTCTTTCACTATATTCAAATCGTAAATAAATACATCTAATAGGTTCATGTATTGGACTTGTATCGTGGAGACGCACGCCGTGCGTCTCTACAGTATATGCAACAGATCATTGGAAATACCATACGATGTTATTTCAATCGTAAATTGTAAATCGTCAAATCGTAAATCTCCTCACTCTCTTCATCGCTTCGATGCAGTCTTCCCGTTCGCCGAATGCCGTCAGTCTCAGGTAGCCTTCTCCGCTGGGGCCAAACCCTACACCGGGCGTACCCACCACGTGTGCCTCGTAGAGAAGCTGATCGAAGAATTTCCAGGAACTCATGCCGCCCGGTGTTTTCACCCAGAGGTAAGGAGCATTTACTCCGCCGTATACGGTGAAGCCCGCCTGTTCCAGTCCTTCTTTCATGATCCGGGCGTTGGCCATGTAATAATCTATCGTTGTACGGATCTGTTCCTTTCCTGCCGGACTGTAGATGGCTTCCGCCGCCCGTTGGGTAATGTAGGAAGTGCCGTTGAACTTGGTGCATTGGCGGCGGTTCCACAGCTTGTTGAGCGGAACCCTTTCCCCGGTCAGCGTGCCTGCCGTCACCTCTTTCGGTACCACAGTGTATCCGCAGCGGATCCCGGTGAATCCGGCTGTCTTGGAAAAGCTGCGGAATTCGATGGCACATTTTCTGGCCCCTTTGATCTCATAGATGGAGTGGGGCACCTCCGGGTCTTGTATATAAGCCTCATACGCCGCGTCGAACAGGATAAGGGTATCGTTGGCCAGTGCGTAATCTACCCATTTTTTCAGTTCGGCTTTGGTCAGCGTGGTTCCCGTCGGGTTGTTCGGATAGCAGAGATAAATAATATCTATGCGTTTGTCCGGGATCTGCGGGATGAAGTCGTTTTCGCTGGTACAGGGCAGGTAGGTCACGTTGCTCCAGTGTCCATCCTCTTCCAATACGCCGGCGCGACCGCACATCACGTTGCTGTCGATATACACCGGATAGATCGGATCGGTTACCCCGATGCTGTTGTCGTGCCGGAGGATATCCCCGATATTGCCCGTATCGCTTTTGGCTCCGTCGCTCACAAATACCTCGGTATGTCCGAGCTGGATGCCCCGGGGAGCATAATCGTTTTTGATAATGGCCTCGATCAGGAAATCGTATCCCTGTTCGGGTCCGTATCCCCGGAACGTCTCTTTTTGTGTCATCTCGTCCACTGCCTTGTGCATGGCTTCGATGGAGGCCTGCGGCAGTGGCTGGGTCACATCTCCGATACCCAGGCGGATGACATCTTGTTTAGGGTGTGTTATCCTGAATGTATTTATTTTTTTCGCAATGTCCGAGAACAGATAGCTTCCCGGCAGTTTCAGAAAATGTTCGTTTACTAATGCCATATTCGTTTCTTGTTTTAAGTTTGTTGTATATCGTCTTTACGGTTGTTCCTTCTTCTGTGGTTCTACTCTTCCAGTTCGATCTCTCCGTCGAACACCCGGGTGGCAGGTCCGGTCATCAGTATATGTCCGGTGTGTTCGTCCCACTCAATGGTGAGTGTACCGCCATCCATGACAATGTCTGTTTTCCTGCCCGCTCTTCCGGTGATGGCTGCTGCTACGGCAGTGGCACAGGCTCCGGTGCCACAGGCCTGTGTGATGCCGGAACCCCGTTCCCAGACACGCATGCGGATGCGGTTGTCGGCAAGTACCTGCGCAAATTCCACATTGATGCGGTCGGGAAACAGCGGGTGGTTCTCCAGCTTTGGCCCTACGGCCGGAAGGTCTATTCTCTCTAACGTCTCTGTAAATATCACTAAGTGGGGATTTCCCATAGATACGGTGGTGGCGATAAATGTCTGCCCGTCGGCTTCGATCGGTTGGGCAGTCATGTCCCGTTTGCCTGTTCCTGTCAGATCTACCGGGAGGCTCGCAGGCTTGCCCATATCTACCGTTACGCTTTCTACTTTTCCGGCTGCTACCTGTAGCCGGAGTATTTTGATACCGGAGAGGGTCTCCAGTGCGATTTCTGTTTTTTCAGTGAGCCCGTAATCGTACAGGTATTTGCCTATGCAGCGGGTGGCATTGCCACACATCAGGGCTTCCGAACCATCGGCGTTGAAGATGCGCATACTGAAATCCGCTGTCTGCGAGTCACCGATCAGTACCAGACCGTCACTTCCGATACCGGTGTGTGGGGCACTCCACCGGATGGCTACTTCTGTGGGATGGCTGACCGGATAATTCCGGGAGTCCACATAGATGTAATCGTTGCCGGTGCCGTGCATTTTGGTAAACTTGATAACTCTTGTCATTTTGTTTGTTGAAAATCGGTTGTTGTATCGTTTTGTTTTATAACAATGCAAATATACGACATTTTGTTTTAAAAGTATTCTTATCCCCATCTTTTTATTGATATAAAGTTGTGACTGGTTACAATCGTCTTTATTTTACGTATGTTAACTGATAATATGTAATCATAGACCTGTATATTTTGATAAATTGTAACAGGGTGGGGCCCAAGTCGCCCGGTGTGGATCGGGATCCTGATTAAAATAGATAGAAAATAAAGCTCAGTTTACTGATTGAGAGAAATATTTTAAGAGATATTCGGATAAAATGATAGCAGATATTCTTAAATGGTATCTTTTTGTAATAGAGAATGGGTCGGATTTATATCTCTATATTCAAGGTGTCGGACGCTTTTTATGAGCGCTTCTCCGCTGTACGGATGCACCACAGAAACGGGACCAGGCCACTTCTTTTTATTTCCTTGCTCTCTCCGGCTGGGGTCCGGCCCACTTATTTGTGGTAATGATCTACGGAAAATTACCACACCTGTGGTATTTTATAGGATCTCTGCTCCTTTTACCTTTGCCGTATCCTTTCAAAAGACAAGGACCGTTTTATCAAACATAACAAACAAAAATCTGTTTTTTCAGGGAACAGACCGTTGTTGTACCTGGTCTCTTCCTTTCCGGATGTGCTGTGGATAGCACTCTTTTCCATCCCGGCGGTATACACCGGATTGTATCTGTATGTAGGGTGTATAGACAAAGGAATATGTTTCATTCATAAAAAAGTAGTTACTAAATAAAATAGAAAGGTTATGAGCAAGGCCCTGAACTTTGTTTTTTTCTCTCCGCATTTTCCCGGAAATTCCATGGAATTCTGTTTTTACCTCAGAGAGGCCGGTGCCCGTGTCCTGGGAATAGGGGATGTGGCGTATGAGTTACTGGATGAAAAGCTGAAGAATTGCCTGACTGAGTATTACCGCATCACGGATATGGAAGATTACGACCAGATCGTGCGGGCGGTCGGCTATTTTACCCATATCTACGGTAAGATAGACCGGTTTGAGTCTTTGAATGAATACTGGCTGGAGACGGAGGCCCGTATCCGTACCGATTTTAATATCTATGGTACGAAGACTGATTTTATAGACAACCTGAAACATAAATCTAAAATGAAGGACTTTTTCCGCAAAAGCGGTGTGAATACCGTGCGGTGTCACACCTGGAAAAGCAGAGAAAAAGTGATGGAGTTTATACAGGAGGTCGGGTATCCGGTGGTGATCAAACCGGATTCGGGCTCCGGAGCCAGTTCTACTTATAAGATACACAATGAAGCCGAGCTCGATGCGGTGGTAGCCTCTGCTACTGTGCATCAGCCTGTACCCTATATCGTAGAAGAGTTTGTAGATGGCATTATTCTTACCTACGACGGTCTGGTGGACAAATCGGGAACTGTTGTTTTTGAGAACAGCCACCGTTTCGAGCAGAGTATTATGAAAGTAGTGAATACAGACGATAATTTGTATTATATTTGTCTGCCCTCGGTAGCGGAAAAAGTGCGTGAGGCGGGAAGGAGCATCCTCAGGGCTTTTGATGTGAGGGATCTCTTTTTCCATATAGAGTTGTTTGAGCGCAGGCGGGACGCGCAACTGGTGGCGCTTGAAGTGAATATGCGACCTCCGGGAGCCTGGATGACCGATGCTATCAATTATACGTACGATACGAATATATACCGCAGATGGGCAGATATGGTGGTGCTGGATCGGGTGGAAGAGCAGACCCCGGGAAAGTATTTTACCGGCTATGCGGCCCGTAAAGATCATAAAACCTATCTGCACGCTCATGAGGAGATCATGGATCGGTATGGAACTGCGATCCTGAATTTCAACCGGATAGAAGAGGTTTTCAGCCGGGCCATGGGCAATGAGGCCTATCAGTTCAGGGCTGAAACTTACGAGCAGGTAAAAGAGATAATTAACTATATACAACAAACAGCGTAACACCTATGCAGATACACTATCACAACTACTATAGTCACAAACTGGGAAAACACATGGAGTACAAAGTCTACGGACATCGGGGAAAGCCGGTGCTTGTTTTTCCTACGTCCAACGGTCGCTTCTATCAGTATGAAGATTCGGGTATGATCCGGGCCCTGTCCCGGTACATTGAAGAGGGAAAGATACAGATCTGGACGGTAGACGGTATAGACGAGGAGACCTATTTTTCGGATTCCCGGGACAAGTTGCAACGTATCCGTCGCCACGAAGATTACTTCGCCTATATCACTGAGGAGATCATTCCGTCGATCCTCCCGGTCAGTAGGGAGAACAACGGAGGTGATGAGCAGCAACTGATCGTAACGGGGTGTTCCATGGGAGCTTTCCACGCGGCCAATCTGTTTTTCCGTCATCCCTGGCACATAGATACGGTAGTGGCCCTGAGTGGGGTCTATTCTACGGATTATTTCTTTGGCGAGGATAAGCCCACGGAGATTTATCTGAATTCGCCTCTTGACTACCTGCGCAACAATCACGATGTCTTTTATCTTGATCGTTTCCGGAAAGCCGAACTGATCTTCTGTTGTGGGGCAGGGGCATACGAAGAACCGATGTTAGATGATACCCGTAAATTGCAGGAGCTGCTTTCTGCCAGAGGCATTCCTGCCTGGTTCGACTATTGGGGTACAGACTGCGCTCACGACTGGGAATGGTGGCAACGACAGATCGTTTATTTCTTCGACAGCTTGTTGTCGGCTTGAAAAAACTTGCCGCTGGATAGGATGTAGCTTATCTGACACAGGCTGTCTCAGCATATAAAAATGAGGGTATTTCCAAATGCCTACAACACTTAGAGTTAAATAGGTTGAGAACGGTTAGATTCTAAAAAAGCTATCTCATTTTGAGAGAGTCTCTTTTGCAATAAAGAATAAATATTTTTATGAGGTTCAGAAAGCTCAGTCTGAAGTCCGGAAAGATAGGTGTATTTGACAAGTTTTTGTAGAAAGCGTGTTACGATTGCGATACTGCTTTGATTTCCTGTACTTGCCATTCGCCATCTACCTTCTTACATATAGCTAAAAAAGTAGCACCATTCAGATAATGCCAGACGTTTTCCAGACAGATGATAGCCTCTGTCTCGTCTGCGTTATATGCAATAGGTGACAAGAAGAGGTGTCCGCCGCTACAAGGATATCTTTTGAACAGGAGTTTAAAGAAATCCTTTCTTCTTGTTTGTTTGTTATGCAGTTCTTCTAACTCTTCTTTTGAGATAATATGTATATCCGCAATTCCATCAAATAAACTATGCAGATAAGAGGTGAATTTATCCACATCATTTCGCAATGGATGGTTATAGTAATTATTTACAATAATATTATCCAGTAGTTGTTCCTGTTGGGTCTTTCCAATTCCCCAGGGGATTTCATCCGTAGGCATGTAATTGATCGTTATACAACTGGCCTTAGGGTGTTCTATAACTTCCTCATAGAAATAATGCAGAGTCTTCAGATAGATCTTTTTGTCTGTGGAATGGACATTCAGTGCCACTGAACTATAGGAAAATAAAAAGACAAAAAACAGGAGTGAAAGTTTTTTTCTCATACGGCATGGGAAATGTCACAGATCGTTGTAGTATGGGTTTATTGGAAGTTACGTTTGCATTTATTGCAGGATTTCCTGCAACAGTACCGGATGGTCGGTGGTGATAAAATCCGCTTTCTGCCCGATCAGCCACTCCATATCCTCTTTTTTGTTCACTGTCCAGGCATTGACTTTCATACCCAGGTCGTGACATTCCTGTATCCATTCCGGATGTTTTTTGAATACACTGTAGTGGTAGTCGGGGCCTGCGCAGCCCATCTCTTTGAGTTCCTTCGGAGAGAGTTTGCCATCGAGGTTATAGACCGGAGTTCCGGCAGGAGCCAGTCGAATAAATTCTTTGGTAGCATGCAAAGAGAAGGTAATGTATTCCATCCGGTCTTCCAGACCCATTTCCCTGACCATAGCTACGATCTGTTCAATAGCCTGTGTCTCCCGTTTGTCCGAGCCGTGTTTTTTCAGTTCTAAGATCAGACGGATATGTAACTCTCTGGCACGGGCCAGGTATTCCTGCAGGGTAGGCAGGGTTTCTCCATTGGAAAGATGCAGCTTAGTCAGCCTGGAAGCATTGGATTTTTCCATAAAGCGGCCTTTGAAAGAGGAGTCGTGATTCACTACCAGTTGGTTGTCTTTGGTGAGCCAGACATCGAACTCAGCACCGTAGCAACCGATGGAGTCTGCTTTGACCAGCGATGCAATGCTATTTTGTGCCGATCCCGGAGTATCCCAGAATCCGCGGTGGGCAATTACCTGAGTTTGTGCCTGAATAATAACGGTAGCCAGAAGAGCGAACACAACGATACTAAGTTTTTCATATCTGTATATAGGGATTAGCGGTTTTCTGAGATCACGGAATTATATTTCTCTTTGTGGTATGCGCTTATCCGGATGAACACCGGAACTGCGCGCGTACTTTTCCCGCAAAGATAATACATCGAATGCCTTTTGTCAAGTATATCGCAGACTATTTCCTGGAGAAAACAGCTTTTTTATGGTTTTCTTTCCTTTCATTTCAACAGATGGACAGATGGATTTTTTGCCGGATGAACAGACGTTTGTTTGCACCTGGCAAATGGCCCGTTTGCCAGGTGCAAACACATCAATTGCCAGGTGCAAACAGGTCATTTGCCAGGTGTAAACGGATGGTTTGCCAGGTGCAAACGGACGCTCTTTGTCTTTTCCTTGTCATATCCGGATAAAGGCAGTGTCATCAGCTGATTCAGGTGGCCTGTTTTTTTCTGTATGTCTGCTTTGGGTTGACACTATCTTTCAACTCGGGCAAAGTTAGTTTATACTTTCTTTGGGTTGCCGACTGTAGAGGAGATGTGCAGGATATCCGGAACAGAACATACAATCTGTAGGAAGGAATATGAACAGAACATGGTCTGTATTTTCAGCGTATGGTCTGTTACCCACACATACGAGAGAGATAAGAGTGTGAGTCTTTTCTTTATCTTGTCTTGTCTTCTCTTGTCTGTAAAAAGGTTTTGTTGATTATCAGTGTGTTACAAAGCAAAAGTTGTCATAACCAGGAAACTTAGTTGAAACATTTCGTTCGAAATTCATCCCAAATGTGTTGACTTTTATACATCTTTTCGCGCGGATTCAGACAGAAAACGGGATGAATAACCAGGTGCTATCACGGATACAGGAATGGGTTTACAGGAAAAAGGGTGACACAACGTGAGTGAGCCGTGGGGTGCGGGGTTTTTGAAAATCAGATTCAGAACCATCGGTTCCTTTTCATATACTTCCAGGTACCGTAAGCCGTGAGTACCAACAAAGCCCATCCGATGAAATACCCGTATTCCCAATCGAACAGGGGCATCCGGAAGTTCATGCCCCAGAGACCTACCAGAAAAGTGATCGGAATAAACAGGGTAGAGACCGTGGTCAGCCTTTTCATAATGGTATTGGTGCGCAGGTCGTTGTTGGAAACATACAGGTCGCGCATGGAGGCCAGGAGTTCTTTGCTGTTCTCGGCGGTCAGTACCACATAATCCAGTTCGTTGTAGAGTTCGTTGTAAACGGGAAGCAGGTGATGTTCGGTCTGTACGAGGTGGCTCTGCCAGAGTTTGGAAAATTCGTTGCGAAGCGGTTTGCTGCTTTTTTGCAGGATCAGGTTGGCATGGCGGCATTCCTGTATTTTGCTGCCTATGTCTATTTTGTTGTCCCGCGCGTTGAGCATGATATCGTCCAGTTTTTCCAGTATACCTTCTACCTGATAGGCGGTACTGATCATCACAGCGAAGATGGAATTGAGGATAAAGGCGACCAACATACCGGTATCCTCTTCCCGGATATGCAGGATATTTGTTTGCAGACTTTCCACTACGTGACCATACATGGTACCTTCACGTTCTTTAAAGGTAAATACCAGATTTTCCCGGGCCAGGATGCAGATGTGTTCGGAGTCTATTTTCTGTGGATTTTCGAAATAGCACGATTGCATCACCAGGATCAAGCGTTTGTCAAAGATGTCGATCTTCGCGGCATGGCAGGGAGTCAGGATTACTTTCAGGTCCAGGGGATGTATATCGAATTCCCGGGTCAGGCGGGTAATGGTTTCTTCATCGGCCAGTCCCCGTATACGGAACCAGTTGACGCAATCTTCTCTTACCAGGGAACGGAACGACGGAGTATCGTTGGATAGTTCCGTTTCCCATACCTCTTCTTTGTTGTAACGAACCAGCGTGATCCGGGTGGGGAATCTGTGTTTGCCGGTGTAGCAATAACTATCTGAGAACAGGTGGCTCTCGGCGGTATCGGGTTTATGTTTGCCGGGAACCTGGGGGAGTTCGGTACTTTTCATTTTTCTGTGCATTGAAAGAACTTATCAGGTAACAAAAAGGGATGGGATGAAGTTCGTCCGCAACTATTTGCAAGGGGGGGGATGTTTTGTTGCCGGAAGAGGAAGTTCTGTGATAGGTAGGAGGCTGTCGCAACATAAAAAAAGGAGGCTACCTCCCGATAGATCTTACTTGATCAGGATCTGAGTTTTCCTCTTTTTTCATGAATACATGCTTCCTGGGAGCCTGTAGGATAGGGGGCTCAGGGCTTCTCTTAACTAACTTATGAAAATCATTCCTCTTTCATTTATTAGCCATGTGATCCATCGGTATAAGCTGATCTGGTAAATGATATGTATTTGGAGAATCCACGATTTAATGGTTGACCTCTGCCCCGGAGAGGTACATATCCGGGTAGGCCTACATCGTGCAGACATATATCTTTGTATGGGACCTGCATCGCGGAGAGGCAAATATGGAGACGCAAATTTGAAGGGTGAGTTTTCACGGCGTGATCAAAATACTTTAAGGTTCTGGTTCCCTATGTATGTTTGTTATATTACAAAAAATGATTATTTTTCGTAATGCGTTTATAAATGATGTGTTAATTGTTAATGACACGACATATATTCCTGAAATTACTACCAGGGTCCTTTATCTCATTTTATTTATTGTTTGTCGAATACGCGCTTTTTGAGGGAGAAAGCCCCATACGTACTTATTGAATGATGATGACTAAGAAATTTTTGGGTATTTCTTTTATGGTAAGTATTGTTTGTAGGTTTTGTCTAAAAATCAATAGGTTAAATGTAAAGACAAAAAGCTGCATTTTAGAAAAGAATAATTCAAATAATATATAGCCAAAATATAATGACATCCTATGCAGGTATAACTCATTTCTCTTCTTTCTTCCACAGACGTATTCAGGCTAATTTAAAATAAAGTTAAAACTACAAATATCTAATAAAAAGAAGTTTTTATATTGAAATATTTTATTTTTTTTGTAAAAACCTAAGATTGATATTTAATATAAAATATACTTATAAAAATAAGATCCCTTAACTAGGATAGGAAGTGATTATTTGTGGTAACCAGGAATTTAGAAATGCATTCTAAATAATTATCGCTATATTGTGGGACGGTAAAGAATAAGTTGACCACTTAGAAAGAAAAAATCTACAATTCACAAAAAAACATGAAAGACATGAAAAATTTAGAAGACTTAAAATTTGAAGCGATTGTTCTCACTGAAAAGGATATGAAGCAAATCACAGGAGGTATTAGTTGTGGTACAGTAGTGGCAGATGCAAATGCAAACAGTGCCAAATGGACTGATGCAGATTGGGATGCATGGGCACAATCATACGATAAATATTGCCTCTAAAAAACATATTCCAAAATGGTAGCGGTGGTATTTACCCATGCTGGTGAAATACTCACCGCTCTATTGTATATAAAACAAGAATCACATGTACCGGAAGATTAAAATCCTCTTTATTGCTCTTTCTCTATCTCTTTCACTGATGGCCCAGGAAGAAGTACTGGATTCCGCTTATCTGAAAGTTATGTATCAGTATGTTTATTTAAGTGATACACTCGAACTTACTACACGCGAAGACCTGCTTGTCTTACAGATTGGCAAGAATCTATCCAAATGCTACAGTTATTACTCCAATCAAAGCGATTCCATTCACAAAAATGGTGGCAAAGCAGCCTGGCAGGCCATGTTCAACAAAGCAATGGAAGATTTTAATAAACATAGAAACCGCGCGGTTTTTATGAATAGCTTCCCACGCAGACGAACCATGACATATACATACAGAAATTATCCGACAGGAAAAATGACTGTCACAGATTTTATTGGTTCGGAAGACCTTATCTATGAAGATGAGATGCATGCCCAGGAGTGGGAGATTGGCGACAGTGTGAAAACCATCCTGGACTACAATTGCCAGAAAGCGACCTGTAATTTCCGGGGCAGAGCATATGAAGCATGGTTTGCACCGGACATACCTGTGAGTGAAGGACCCTGGATGTTTTCGGGACTGCCGGGCCTGATCATGGAGGTATACGATACCCGGAAACATTATGTATTTCAGATTACCGGATTGCAACAGGTAGAGAATGAACCTATCGTTTTTTTCGGAACCTTTGGAAGAAAAAGCCAAATACAAAAAAACCAGCCGAATTGAGTTTCTGAGAATGAATATGCGCTATTTAAAATTCGGTGTTCAAGCAAGTATGGGATATAGTTCAGAGGAAACCCCCGTATTTTATGATTTAATAGAACGGGATTATAAATAATCTGTTAGTCCGAGACCAGGATTATAGATTTGAATGATTTCCATAGTTTCAGATCTCTAAATTCTCTGCCAATAAACAGAAAAATAACATCTATGAGTTGATATGAAAAAAAGATTGCTTCTCTTCTGTTTATGGATATTTCCTGTTGCAGCATACGCCCAGAAGGAGCTGCCATTGGAACCAGCTATTCTGGAATGTAAATATGTCTTTGTCATGCATACGGATACCATCACCAGATCCCGGGTGGTACAGGATACAGTGTTGCAGAGAATAGGGGAAAACATCAGCCAGTTTATCAATTGTTATACATTTATCTTAGATACCCTGGAAGCTTCTCCTCAGGATTACTCCAAGGAGATCCTTTCAAAAATACATAATGGAGGGTTCAGACATTCAATAATAAGTAATGTCAATGAATACATTTATAAGAATTATCTGTCCGGTAAAACAACCACTATGTCTCAGGAATTTATTGCCGGATTCTATTTTGAAGAAGAATATCAACCCCAATCGTGGATATTGCTACCAGACTCTACCAGACAGATTCTCAACCGGGAGTGCTTGCTGGCCACGTGTGATTTCAGAAACCGCACCTACTTCGCCTGGTATTGCCCGGAAATACCGATCAGTGACGGCCCCTGGAAATTCTTTGGGCTTCCGGGCATGATCCTCGAACTCTATGATACAAACAAAGATTACCACTTTGTAGCCTTTCAGATGGAGACGGAAAATCTGACTCCGGTTACATTATACAATTTTGACGAAGAAGAATATATACAAACGGACCGGAAGACTTATATAAATACACAATACAAACGACGCTCGGGTGTGGCAACTGAAGAAATCCCACTGCTACGGAATTTATATTGGAAGGGACGTGAAAAAAATCTTACTTCATTATCCCCCCAAGCGTCTTCTATACGATTTTATGGAAAGGGATTATTAAACCCTGTTGACTGTACGGTGTATGCACACTTATAACTTGTTTTTCATTGTTATACTGACCTGTATCCCATCATTATACGCACAGGAAGTTACTTTTTCGGGACAGGTATCAGATGACAAAACTTCAGAACCAATATCCAATGTCATGGTCACTGTACGCCCCTTGGGAGGAAACCGTATTATCAAGTATACACAGACCTCTGCTGATGGGAAATTTTCCCTGACTTTCCCCCAATTTCCGGAGGAGCATATACTGCATGTCTCTATGCTGGGATACGCTCCTGAGTCTGTGGCACTGCTCAGGCAACAAACCGTTTACCACATCCGGCTGCAGGAACAGGTGACTGCCCTGAAAGAGGTGGTGATCAAAGCTCCCAGTATTCACGAGAAGGGCGATACCATTCAGTACATGGTATCACGGTTCGCAGACGCGCAGGATCGCTCCCTGGCAGATGTGTTGAAAAAATGCCCGGTATAGAAGTAGAAAAAAGCGGAGCCATAAAATACAACGGTGTCTCCATTAATAAATTTTACATTGAAGGACATGATATGCTGGGAGGTCAGTATGGACTGGCCACCCATAACATTCAGCAAAAAGATGTGGGAAGTGTGGAAGTTCTCCAGAACCATCAGCCTGTCAAAGCCCTGGAAGACCTCTCTTTCTCGCAGAATCCGGCCATCAACATCCGGTTGAAAGAAGATGCCAAATCCCGCTGGACCGGAACAGCCAGGCTGGGATTGGGTGCCTCACCTCTGTTATGGAATGTAGAATCTTCCCTGATGCGTTTTGCCGCTAAAAGACAAAGTCTGAATATATACAAGACCAATAATATCGGTCTGGAAGTCACACGGGAATCACGTAATCTGAATATGGCAGATATCATGAACTCCATAGCCAATAATTATCAATTTCCAAACTATATACAGGTAAGCCCCAGTGGCCTGACAGACATAGAAGACAGACTGCGTTTCAACAAATCTCACCTGGTCAGTACCAATAATTTATGGTCACTGGGCAAAAACTGGGATCTTACCCATAAAATATCATATACCCATAACCGGCTAACGTCTGACAACAGTTCCCAAACCACCTATTTTCTGGAAGATTCCACATGGGTAGTTAACGAAAGTCAACATGCGCTGACCAGACAGAATTATCTGTCTACAGAGGTAAATCTGACTGCGAATACTGCGGTATTTTATTTCAAAAACAGACTTCAGTTGGATATGAGATGGAATGATATAGATATGTCTACTACGGGTAGCTATCCGAACGAACAAAAAGCCCATACTCCTTATTATAAATTGAGCAATGACCTGGAGCTCCTGAAAAGAAACGGTCGAAAAGCCTGGGTGATCAACTCCTATAATTTGTTCCTTGCCAGCCCTTCGGAACTCACTGTACAAAGAAAAGCAGACCCGGTTGCGCAACAAAACATAGATGCGAAAGCATTTTTCACTCATACCAACAGTTCTTATTCGATGGGGTTGGGGGCATTCAGCCTATCCTTTAAGGGAGGGCTTTCAGGAGTTGTGCGTAGCCTCGATACCGATCTGACCGGACTGCCGGACTCATTAGGTATTCTTACCAATGACCTGACGCTTCAATTCCTGAATATATATCTGAACACTACGATGGAGTTCACTAAAAAAGGATGGAGGATCAAAGCCGATGCTCCGCTTTCTTCTGCTTCTTATCGTTATAAAAACAGGGCAGAGTCTGATATTACCCATTTCACCAGATTGTGGTTCTCTCCTCAACTCTATACGGAATATCAATTCACTACCCGATTTACAACTTCTTTGACGGCTCAGATCGCTCAACGTCCGGTGGAAGAACAACATTTTTATTCCGGGTGGATACTAAACAACTACCGTACCTTATCTCAGGGAATCCTAACTAAAGACAGGGGAAACAGCAAACTCTTATTCCTTAATTTCTCGTATAAAAACCCATTGCAGGTATTTTTTTCTAATTTCTACATCAGCAGAGACTGGCAATACTCTCCGCTGATCGCAAACCGAAGTTTCACAGAAGAATATGTGTTGAATTCTTATTTATCTTACCACAATCGTTCGTCTGACTGGAGATTCGCAGGCAACATCAGTAAAGGCCTGGAGGCTCTGAAAGGCATAGTGACTTTGCGCGGTTCTTACTCTTTATCAGAAGCAAAAACGATACAAGATCATACAGTCACCGATTACAATCAGGAATTGTGGAGCCTTTCCGCACAGATAAATTCGAGAATAGCCCCCTGGGTCAACCTCTCTTATCACCTGAATTACAGACAAAATGGCTTGACGCTCAAAGACACAGATACTCATTCTTCCAATAAAATGGTCTCTGAGTCTCTTACCTGTAATTTCACTCCTTCTAAAAGCATTATCATTCGTCTGACGGGAGATCATTATTACAATAAACTGGATAAAAACCCTTCGAAGAATCTTTTCCTGGCCGATACGGAATTTATCTATACTTTTCGGAAAGGTTGGGAGACCAATCTGTCCGTAACCAATATATTCAACCAAAAGACATATGCCTATACCCAATACAATGGGCTGACCTCTTTTTACAGAGAATACAAAATACGCCCGCGAAATGTATTAGCCAGCTTGTTATTCAGGTTTTAAAGAGCCTTCATTTCTTATTCTATCAGATCTTATGATAGCAGAGGATCGATCATGAGGGTTTATCCCGTATTTTCACAGCGACAAGATCATTTACGACAGATAGGGCCATACTTTCCTACAAAAGCAGAAATAAGATGAAAAGAAAAGACAACACACTCATCGCTTTCTTATCTCATTTAGGAGTTAAACATACCACACAGTTTGCCCATAAGCTATATAATGAGCATCCGGAGAAAAACAGTCTGTTCGGCCTGTCAAAGATGTTAAATGAATATCATATTACCAATCGGGCTATAAAGACTGAAAATACTCCGGAGAATATACTGAGCCTGCCTACTCCCTTCGTCGCCTATCTGGGATCTGATTTTGCAGTGGTCTGTCAAACGTCAGCTGAAAACATCCATTATATCCGGAAGAATAAAAAGATCAGTCAATCTCCCGATCAGTTCTGTTCCCTGTGGTCAGGTATTGTGCTGATGGCAGAACCGGACGAAAATTCGATAGAGCCAGACTATACATTACATCGCCAAAAAGAATTTATTGACACCTGTAAGAAGGTAATTTTTATCTCTTCGCTCTTGTTACTGTCTTTCACTCTTTTAATCCGGAACAAAGAATGGACACTTTCTATCACTTATTGGGCTCAATTACTGATTAATATAGCAGGAGCCTATGTTTCCTGGTTACTTGTATGGAAACAACTCCATATCCATGATCCACAGGGAGACAGACTTTGTTCTATCTTTGGGCAAAAAGGTTGCAACGGGATATTAGATCTGGATGTAGCCAAACCTGGTGGGATTATTGGCTGGAGTGAGATCGGATTGGGTTACTTTCTCACGAATCTGCTTGTGAGTCTCTGTTTCCCTTCTCTGATCCCTTACACAGTTGTGGTGAATTATTTCTGCCTGCCCTATACTTTCTGGAGTATATGGTATTAAAAATATAAAGCCCGGCAATGGTGTATGCTTTGCCTGATCATCCAGATGTTACTGTGGGGATTGTTTTTTGTAAATCTACACGTATATCAGCCAACATTCCTGACATTGAATATTCCGGATGGTCTGATGGTATGTCTGCTCTATCTGATTATAATCCTGTTTATCAACCGATCTACAGACATAATAGGCGAAAGCAGAAAGTCATCACAGACGACGTATGAACTAAATCACATCAAATCCGATAAAGAGTTTTTTTCTTTCTGTTGAAAAAACAACCTTTTTATAACATCAAAAAAGAGACTTCCGTCATCCGGTTTGGTAATCCGGAAGGCAAATGTATGATTACCATTCTTTCCAATCCCCACTGCAAGGCTTGTGCCGAACTACATAAAAATGTGAAGAAAATAGTAAATACCTCAGATAACGTTTGTATCCAATATATTTTTACTCCCTTCAACCAGGATCTGGTTATCAGTAATCTTTTCCTGATAGGAAGTTACCTGAATAGTTCTCAGACAGACGCACACGCTCTTTTTTCCAGCTGGTTCGGGGAAGATATACAAGGGAAAAAATTATTAAAGAACAGCCCAATCAACCTGAAAGATCCAGGGATCTTACAGGAGTTTTCAACTCATCAGCAATGGGTACAGGAATCCGGAATTACCTCTACACCTACTGTTCTGATCAATGGATACAAATTGCCCTCCATATATACTATAGAAGAAATAGAGCCTTTTTTCCTGTTTCCAACTAAATAATGTGTCATCTGAAACCAACCCCAAAACCGAAACTATGCCGTGGCTTGCTTTCGGTTTTTAACTTAAATTTATCATACAACACTCAGAGGTTTGTAACAACTGCATGTTAGTCTGTGTGCCTCTTACACAGATAAACAAAAAATAAAGAAAATGAAAAACTTACCCTATACGGTATGTATAACATGATGCAGTTGAACGACAGAAGTTTGTCAGAACTGCAAGCCATTAGCCTGCCAAAAAGCTACAGAGCCATAAAAAACAGTCGAACCGGAACCTGTAAAAGAAGAAACTCCCATCGTATGGGAAGCGATGGCAGATGATTTTATTCCTATTGAGGTTCTGCTTTCTGAAAAAATAGAACTCCAACGGAATTACTGGTATCTTTTACTATACATAATGGTAGTTCGTCCAGTCAGTCCGGTTCTTTGGGTTTATATGATTTAAATATCTTATTCTTATCCTGTAGACACAAAAGCATCCTGCTATTCTTTGCTTTGTCCCAATAACAAAAGTTACTAAAGATGCCCTACAGAGATAGAAAATATGCTCTTTATAAATAAAAACCGAAGAGAATCTTTCTTCGGTTTTCTATGGGCCGGTTGTTCTTTCTATCCTTTTTATCTTATTGTCCTTCAGCATAGCACATCCTGCTGACTACTGTGTAGGCTATGCTGGTTTTCGTTTGATTTTGTAGACAGTTACTACCTGAGATCATTTATCAGACCCGAAACAGATTCTCCAGTATAAACATACACTTCGTATCTCTTTGCAGGAGATCAGATCATCTATATGAGAATCCCGGCCATGTACAGACTTTGGTAAAATAGGTTTTTATAATAAATCTGATGGCTCCCGGAGGAGGTATAAATCCGATTATAAAAGGAGATACTGACTTATTAATAACTCTCTTCATGCACATCCACCGCGCGGCCCGAGGGGTCGTTGAGGTTCTGAAAAGCCGTATCCCAGGCCAGAGCTTCCGCGGTGGAGCAGGCCACGCTGGGCACACTGGGCACGCTGCGTGCCGCGCTTTCGCTGGGGAAGTGCTCTTCGAAGATGCTGCGGTAGTAATACTCCTCTTTGCTCATGGGAGTGTTGATGGGGAACCGCTGCGCGGCCTGTGCCATCTGTTCGTCGCTGACAGCGGCAGCGGTGATCTCTTTGAGCGTGTCTATCCAGTTGTAGCCCACACCGTCGCTGAACTGCTCTTTCTGTCGCCACGCTACGCTTTCGGGCAGCATATCGGCGAAGGCTTCGCGTACGATCTTTTTCTCGATCACCTTGCCCGGTGCCATCTTGGCGGCCGGATTCAGCCGCATGGCCACATCTAAGAACTCTTTGTCTAAGAACGGTACCCGGCCCTCCACTCCCCAGGCAGAGAGGCTTTTGTTGGCGCGCAGGCAGTCGTAGAGATACAGTTTGCTGAGTTTACGAAGGGTCTCTTCGTGGAAAGCCTCGGCCGTAGGAGCCTTGTGGAAATAGAGGTATCCGCCGAAGATCTCGTCGGCCCCTTCGCCGCTGAGCACCATCTTGATGCCCATAGATTTGATCACCCGGGCGATCAGGTACATCGGGGTAGAGGCCCGCACGGTGGTTACGTCGTAGGTCTCGATAAAGTAGATCACGTCCCGTATGGCATCCAGACCTTCCTGGATGGTATAGTTGATCTCGTGGTGCACGGTGCCGATGTAATCGGCCACTTCCCGTGCTTTTGACAGGTCGGGCGCGTCTTTCAGGCCAATGGCAAAGGAATGGAGCTGCGGCCACCAGGCATCACTGGCTCCGTCGGTCTCTATCCGCCTGGCCGCGTACTTCTTGGCAATGGCAGAGATCACGCTGCTGTCGAGACCTCCGCTGAGCAGTACACCGTAGGGCACGTCGCTCATCAACTGGCGCTGTACGGCCTGTTCCAGGGCCTCTTTCACATCGGAAACCTGCGCGTCGTTGTCTTTGACGGCCGCGTATTCCATCCAATCCCGCTGGTACCAACGTTTCATCTCTCCCTCACGGCTCCAGTAGTAGTGGCCGGGCAGGAAGGGTTCGTAGCTTTCGCAGAAACCTTCGAGGGCTTTGAGTTCACTGCCTACATAGATCTTTCCGTTGCTGTCTTTTCCGATGTACAGGGGGATCACCCCGATAGGGTCACGGGCGATCAGGAATTCGTCCCGTTCTTCGTCGTACAGGGCAAAGGCGAAGATGCCGCTGATGTCTTCGAGGAAATCAATGCCCTTTTCCTTGTAGAGGGGAAGGATCACTTCACAGTCCGATCCGGTCTGGAATTCATATTTCCCGACATATTGCGCGCGGATGTCCCGGTGGTTATAGATCTCTCCGTTCACAGCCAGTACCTGTTTGCGATCGGGAGAGAAGAGAGGCTGACCTCCGCTTTCGGGGTCTACGATAGATAGGCGCTCGTGCGCCAGGATGGCGGTGTTGCCTACATAGATCCCGCTCCAGTCGGGTCCGCGGTGACGAATCTTCTGCGCCATTTTCAGCGCTTTCTGCCGGAGCTCTTTAGACTGCTCCTGTATACGGAAAATACCTGCTATTCCACACATAATGATATTTACGATTTGACGATTGACGATTTACGATTTTTTAGACAAAAGAACCTAAGAACAAAAGGGCTTACTGATTTACGATTTTATTCTTTGGGCTACAGAGATAGATATTCACTGTAGAGACGCAAGGCTTGCGTCTCCGCGTTCCGAATGGGTATGCGTTTTCACCTGCCGGATAGGTTTCTGAATGGGCTGATATATCTGTGATTTACATCCCATATAGGTATTTGACTCTGCGTTGTACATACATTTAAAAACTGTGATTTCCTCTGTATACAGGATACATTCCCATTCGGCATGCTGAGACGCAAACCTTGCGTCTCTACAAGATATGATATACCCGGTGGCCATATATCCCTGTGTTTTCAGTGCGACAAGAACCTGTCTATATCCGCCGCCGCTTTGCGTCCGGCTGCCATGGCTTTTACCACTAAGCTGGGGCCGAGTACCAGATCTCCGGCCGCGAATACATGCTCCGGCAGTTCGGGCAGTTCCGGTTTCAGGAAGCCCATGGCCAGCAGCACCAGGTCTGCCTGCATGATCTCTTTTTTGCCGGTGGGTTGCATGGTCATGCGTCCGCCGTCGGTAGCCGGTAGCCACTCTACCTCTTCCACTTCCACACCGGTCACCT
>Ga0192245_10043_pt1 | contig 58740 bp, 43 predicted proteins | sample Koala_Koa27_M3_FD_131238 | JGI IMG/M metagenome (GOLD analysis project Ga0192245, IMG submission 131238) | Enriched cells from koala feces incubated with labeled cellulose particles, San Francisco Zoo, California, United States - Koala_Koa2-7_M3 ...
TGTCTTTATAGCATATATTCTCAATTTTACTTTTATGGCATGTCTGCGCATTTTAGTGAAAATGCTGCATGAGGCTTTGTCTTTTGATGATCGCCACTGCGTAAATGTATTTATTTACGGCTTTCGCGGGACGGGAGTAAATATAGCTAAATCGATGCGGGTCAGTCGAAATAATCATTGTCGTGTATGCGGCTTTATTTCAGATGAACCTTGGATGATAGGTAAGCATACGATGGGGTGTAGGGTTTATGCTAATAATAATAAGTTGTTTGAGCATTTGAAAAGAAAGAATGTACAAACGGTTGTTGTGGCACCGGATAAGCTGGCAGATTTAGAATCATCCGGTGTAATGGAGCGAATGTTGGCCCAAAATATTCATGTAATGACAGTACCACCCTTAAGTAACTGTCTGGATGACGGGATTATAAAAGATATTCATATAGAGGACTGGCTTCGTCGTGAGCCTATCCAGGCTGATATCCGAAAGATTGCTGCTTATATTGAAGGGCATCGGATATTGGTGACTGGTGCTGCAGGTGCTGTGGGACGTGAAATCGTTCGTCAGTTGGCGGTTCTGAATCCTTATCAATTGATATTAGTTGATCAGGCTGAATCTCCTTTGTATGATGTTCAATTGGAATTATCAGATCATTGGAAGAACCTTGAAGTAAAGGTCCTGGTAGCGGATGTTGCTAATCGTAGTAGGATGGAAGCTATATTTAAACAGTATATGCCACAGTTGGTCTTTCATGCAGCGGCTTATAAAAATATTTCTATGTTGGAGGATTATGCTGCTGAAGCGTTGCAGGTTAATGTTTTAGGTACTAAAAATATTGCAGATTTGGCGATTAAATATAAGGTGTATAAATGTATGATGATTTCTACGAATCATGCTCTGTCACCAGTTCATGTAATGGGATACAGTAAGCGTTTGGCTGAAATCTATATGCGGGGACTTTCGCAAAAAATCAGGCAAGAGGAGCTTACTGCTAAATTATTTGTAGTCCGCTTTGCGGATGTATATCCGGAGGCTCCCCGTAGTTTGATGACCTTACCGGAAGCTTGCCTACTGATATTGGAAGCAGGAAATCTTGGTGAAAATGGAGGTATATATGTCTTTGAGGATGAATCGGCGGAGGAAACTGAAGCTACATGTTATGACAAAGTGAGGAGAAGCAGGGAAGATATTGCAGGAGTTGATGAGGTCTGTAAACAGATTGATTCTTTAGTTGAAAAATACGAATCGGGTGAGCCTCTGACAATAATTAACGAAATGAAAAAAATAATTTCATATATTGCTGAACATCCGGTAGAGGTCTGAGCTCTTGATAGAGACGGTTTTAAATTCTTTTTCCAAAATTTAGATGTAAAATAAATGGGCGTTATAAAATAATATGCTACCTTTGTGCCCGATTTATATTAATTATAGGAATTCTAAAGATTAATCAAATATCTTATGCGCAGATTAATAACACTATTCTTTTTAATTTTCGTCCTTTCTGGAGTGGCTATGACCCAGCAGATGTCGGATGATCAGGTTATTCAATACGTAAAGGAAGCAAATAAAAGTGGAAAAAGTCAGAAGCAGATAACCACTGAACTATTGCGTAGAGGGGTGACCAAAGAGCAAGTTAGCAGGATACAACAGAAATATTCGGAAAGTAATACTGTAAGTAATAAATCCAATGAAATGCCTTCTCAATTGCGTCAACGTACTTTAGTTGATGATGGGGAAGGACAGAGAAGAACTACTGACTATTCGGAAGTGGGAATGCCTGATGAGACTGTAGGGGCGAGAGTTGATAATAGAGTAGATAATAGGGCTGATAATACTGCTACTACAGATAATGCTTCTCAAATTTTTGGTCATGATGTATTTACAAACCGGAATTTAACGTTTGAACCGAGTATTAACCTGGCTACTCCGGTGGACTATCGTTTAGGACCTGGCGATGAGGTTATTATTGATGTTTGGGGTGCTTCGGAGAATACAATTCGCCAAAGTATTTCACCTGAAGGGACTATTCAGGTGAGTGGGCTGGGACCTGTTCAATTAAGTGGCATGACTGTAAAAGATGCTAATGCATATTTGCAACGTGAATTTTCAAAAATATACTCAGGAATATCAGGAAGTGAACCTACCTCTCAAATAAAGTTGACTTTAGGGGATATCCGGACTATACAGATTAATATAATGGGTGAAGTTGCTGTTCCTGGAACATATACATTATCCTCTTTTTCCTCTGTTTTCCATGCTTTGTATCGTGCTGGCGGTGTTAATAAAATTGGTAGTCTGCGTAGTATTAAGGTAGTTCGCAATGGCAAAACGATTGCTGAGCTGGATGTTTATGATTACCTTATGAAGGGTAAGATGAAAGATGATATCCGTCTTCAGGAAGGAGATGTAATTATAGTTAACCCTTATGAATCTTTGGTGCGAATAGCCGGTAAGGTAAAGCGTCCGATGTTCTATGAAATGAAGCCAACAGAGACTGTTGCTACTATTTTGAATTATGCCGGTGGCTTTACCGGAGATGCTTACAAAAAGGCAGTTCGTATTATTCGTAAAAGCGGTCGCGAGCATCAAGTATATAATGTAGACGAAATGGATTACTCTGTTTTTCGTTTGGATGATGGTGACTCCATTTCTGTAGATGCCGTATTGAAGCGTTTTGAGAATCGCGTAGAAATTCGTGGTGCTGTTTATCGCTCAGGTTTATATGAATTGAGTGGGACAGTAAATACTGTAAAGCAATTAATAAAGAAGGCTGAGGGATTAAGAGGTGATGCATTTTTGAATCGTGCACTTTTAGATCGTGAGAATGAAGATTTGTCTCATGAAGTAATTGCTGTGGATTTAGGTGGTTTGCTTAAAGGAACTGTAGTTGACATACCATTGCAGAAAAATGATATTTTATATATACCAAGCATTCATGACCTGAAAGAGGAGGAGACTATCTCTATTCATGGTGAAGTTGCAAATCCGGGTACATTCCTCTTTTCTAAGAATATGACTATCGAAGATTTGTTGGTTCAGTCTGGTGGCTTATTAGAAGCAGCTGCAACAACAAAGGTTGATATTACTCGCCGTATTAAGGATCCGAAGAGCACTTCTTTTAGTAGTGTTTTAGGAAAGACTTATTCATTTGATATTAAAGACGGTTTAGTAGTAGGTGGAGAAGGAGATTTCCACTTGGAGCCATTTGATGAAGTATATGTTCGCAAAAGTCCTGCATACCGCAAACAGCAGAATGTAGTTGTTGCAGGGGAAGTACTTTTTGGTGGTAATTATGCTTTAGTGAAGAAAAATGAGCGTTTGTCTGACTTGATTTCAAAAGCTGGCGGAATTACTCCGGATGCTTATGTAAAAGGTGCGCGCTTGATTCGTAAAATGACGGAAGAAGAACAACGCCGTCAGGCCGATGCTGTTCGGATGGCTCGAATGGGAGAGGGCAAAGACTCTATTTCTGTTGAGAAGCTGAACATATCAGACACTTATACTGTTGGTATTGATTTGGAGAAGGCTATCTCTAATCCAGGTAGTGATTTTGACTTGGTTTTGCGTGAAGGAGACGTTTTATTCATTCCTGAATATATTAATACGGTAAAAATTAGTGGAGCGGTTATGTATCCCAATGCTGTATTGTATAAGCGTGGTGAAAGTTTACGTTATTACATCAATCAGGCAGGTGGTTATGGTAATCTGGCCAAGAAGAAAAAAGCTTATGTAGTATATATGAACGGTACGGCATCCCGTCTGAAATCTCGTGATAAAAAGGCTATAGAGCCTGGCTGTGAGATTATTGTTCCAAGCAAGGAAGAAAAGAAGCGGATGAGTACTGCTGAGATTTTAGGTATGGGTAGCACAACCGCCTCCATTGCTGCTATGATTGCAACCATGGTTAACCTCTTTAAGTAATAGAAGTTATGAGTGAAGAAAACAAACTGAATACAACTCCTCAACAGCCGGAAGAACAAGAGATCGATTTAATAGAACTTGCTCAAAAGGTGTGGGCAAGTAGGAAACTGGTTTTCAAGGCGTGTGGATATGCTGTGTTGGTGGGACTGGTTGTAGCATTCAGCATCCCGAAAGAATACTCTACAAGTGTGACGTTGGCACCAGAGACTGGTGGTAAGTCGGGTGGAGGTAGTATGGGGGCATTAGCGGCTATGGCAGGTATCAGTTTAGGTGCTTCCAGTGGTGAAGATGCTCTTTCACCGGAACTCTATCCTGATATTGTAAGTTCCACTCCCTTTCTGATTGAGCTTTTTGATGTAAAGGTGAAAGATCAGAAAGATAAGATTGATACAACACTTTATGCCTATTTGGACGAGTATCAGCGTGGACCTTGGTGGGGAGCCATCACTTCAGCTCCTTTTAAAGCATTGGGTTGGGTGATATCTTTGTTTAAAGATAAAGAAGAAGAAGGTGTTGCTGCTAAAACAGATCCATTCAGATTAACCAAAGATGAAGCTGCAATTGCAACTGCCTTGAGCAAACGTATTTCTGTTTCTGTAGATAAGAAAACAGGTGTTACGACTTTGTCGGTTACTATGCAGGATCCTTTGATTTCAGCTTCATTGACAGATACGGTAATGCGCTGCCTGCAGAACTATATCACGGATTATCGGACCAATAAGGCGCGTCATGATTTAGCTTTTACAGAGAAACTTTATAAGGAGGCTAAAGATAATTATACTGCTGCACAGTCAAAGTATGCATCTTTTGTTGATGCTAACCAAAATATAATTTTGTTAAGTTATCGTGCTGAACAAGAACGCTTGCAAAATGAAATGAATTTAGCATATAATGTGTATACTCAGGTTGCTCAGCAATTACAGATGGCTAAGGCTAAGGTGCAAGAAATTACTCCGGTGTACACCGTTGTACAGCCGGCATCAGTTCCTTTGCGTCCGGCTAAACCCAATAAAGTAATGATTCTTATCGGTTTTATTTTCTTAGCTGGAGTAGGTAGTGTAGGTTGGATTTTATTTGTAAAGGATTTATTAAAAGGATGGAAAAAGCAAACAACAATATGATGATGGATGAAAATGCACGTTGCTGGTATATTGTATATACGGCACCGAGATTGGAACGTAAATTGATGCAGCATTTAAAAGTTGCAGGGTATAAGACTTTTTGTCCTATGCAAACAATATATGTAAACTGGAATGGGAAAATGAAGGAGATTATTGTTCCTTTTTTCTCAGGTTGTGTTTTTGTAGAAGGAGATTTGAAGGATATAGCTCCTGTTGTAGCATCTCAGAAAGCCGCTTTTATAGTGGGTACTGATGGCAAAGAGCTTTCTATTGTATCAGATAAAGCAAACCTTTCAAGTAAGTTTGCTCAATTGTTGAAGTAATGATGAAGCTGATTTCGGAAGAACTATTGGACGGGGTAACTCATGATGCTCAGGAGAATTCTCGTTTACGAATGAATTATAATTTTCATGAGTCTTTAGATGCGCCTATTCACCGTCTTCTTAATGCCCTGGAGCCGGGAACTTATCTCCCTCCTCATCGTCATGTAGATAAGGAAGAAACTTATATTGTTCTGCGCGGAAGTCTGATAGCGTTTTCTATGATGATATGGGCAATGTGACGGAAAAAGTTAATCTGAATCCATCAGCTGGAATGTATGGAGTGGAAATACCTTCCGGTACTTGGCATAGTATTGTAGTTTTAGAGTCTGGTACTGTTATCTTTGAAATAAAGAGTGGCCCTTATAAGCCACTTCCACCAGAAGATGTTGCGCCATGGGCACCTGCACCTTCCGATGTGGAAGGCGCAGCTATATTTATGAAACGAATGTTGGAGGTCTAGTTTGTACCTTCAAACATTCGACTTCGTGCCAACATGCATGCCCCAACAATACCCGCCTTGTCTTTTAACTTAGAGGCTGTAATGACTGAGTCTTTATTGACGAGGTTTAGAGAATACTTTCGTACTGCTGTTCTGATGGGTTGGGTAATGTAATCTTCAGTCAGAGATAATGTTCCTCCAATTATTACTAGTTCGGGATTGAAGATATTTATAAGTCCTGCTATTTGTTTACCTAATTTTTGCCCTATCTCTTCTACAATTTCAATACATAAGAGGTCTTCTTTATTCACTGCAGCTATAATTTCATCCAGCGTTATTGGGGTTTCCATATTTACCCGGTTGGATAAAATCGAATTTTCCCCTTTCAGTATCCGTTCCAGCAGAGTACGATGTAGGGCAGATCCGGAAGCTTCTGTTTCCAAACAACCTTTTTTGCCACAATGGCAAATAATCTCATTGTCAAATGTATTCACATGTCCAAACTCTCCGGAAAATCCAGATTTTCCTTTATAAATTTTTCCGTCTATAATGATTCCGATCCCTAATCCCCAACTGACATTAACGAAAATAATATCTTTCTCTCCTTTTACACATCCTTGCATATATTCTCCGTATGTCATGGCGCGTGTATCATTATCAATCGTTACAGGATAACCGAGTCTTTCACTTAATACATCTGCGAGGGGACGTTCTTCAAAATTAAACTGACTGAAACTATATCCCGATTCAGGATTTACTCTTCCTGATACGTTTACATTAATATTCAATATCTTTTCCGTATCTATTGGGAGCTTTTTTATGAAATTGAGAATCAGATTGCAAAGTTCGTTCATTCCCTCTAAGGAGTTTTCAAAATTATAAGGTATATCCATTTTAAGTTCTACCATATCGCCTTTGAAATTTATTAATCCAATATTGATAGAGAACTTCTTAATGTCTACTCCTATGAAATAGCCTGATTTGGGGTTTAGTCCATATAAATTAGGATGTCTTCCTCCGCTTGTTTCCAGTTTGCCATAATCGTTTATGTATCCTTCGTCATACATTTCTCCAATTAGCTTAGTAACTGTAGGAACACTTAAATCCAGTTCTTTTGAAAGATCAGGAATTGTCGAACTACCATTATATATATAATAGGTAATAATCCTTTTTTTAATGAGGGCATTTTTAGACCCCATTTCTATTTCTTTTAAAAACTGCTGATACATATATCTTGTTAATTTCATTATTTACCACAAAGATAATTAATATTTTTATTAACCTCAACCTTTTATAATGGAAAAGAAAGCATTTGTTCTTTTATGATTCAATTCATGCTTAGTATATTAAGCTTTATCTCACCTCAATTTTTATATTTAGTTCGTATTCATTTCTCTTTTTTCTTTATTAAGGGCTAAAATAAGGCATGATTTAATTAAATACTAATGAAAATAAGATTTTGAAAATAAAATAATTTATTATCTATTGTTTATTTAATAAATATATCTATATTTGCATCGTATTATAAACAAGAAACGCTTTATAATAATAAAACTTAAACACGCATTCAATAGGTTAACATATATAATATACAGAAAGGAATACTATGAAAACAAGTAACCGCAGAGAATTTTTAAAGAAAGTCGCTTTAACAGGAGCTTCCGCTTTGGTAGCTCCTGGACTGCTGGCCACTGAAGCAATGGAGAGCACTTCATTTGCTTCAATACAGAAAAGCGATGCTGGTCGGCTTATTATTCCTAAAGAGAATGGGTTAAAGATTACCGGGACTTTTTTAGATGAAATATCACATGATATTCCTCATCAAAATTGGAGCGAAAAAGAATGGGATCAAGATTTCCGGCACATGAAAAATATAGGAATTGATACTGTTATCATGATCCGTTCCGGCTATCGTAAGTTTGTCACCTATCCTTCTAAATATTTATTGGGTAGAGGATGTTATATGCCCTCTGTTGATTTAGTAGACATGTACCTTCGCTTAGCGGAGAAATATCAGATGAAGTTTTATTTTGGTCTGTATGATTCCGGAAAATACTGGGATACGGGTGATTTGTCATGGGAGATTGAAGATAATAAGTATGTGATCGATGAAGTCTGGAATCAATATGGTGAAAAATATAAGAGTTTTGGTGGCTGGTATATAAGTGGTGAAATCAGTCGTAAAACCAAGGGGGCCATTGATGCTTTTCGTGCAATGGGAAAACAATGTAAGGATGTGTCTGGTGGTTTACCTACTTTTATTTCTCCTTGGATTGATGGAAAGAAGGCTGTGATGGGAACTGATAAGTTAACTAAGGAAGATGCTGTTTCAGTTCAGGAACACGAAAGAGAATGGAATGAAATATTTGATGGAATCCATGAAGTGGTTGATGCGTGTGCTTTTCAAGATGGGCACATTGATTATGATGAATTAGATGCCTTCTTTACAGTAAATAAAAAGCTGGCAGATAAATATGGAATGAAATGCTGGACGAATGCGGAGACATTCGATCGTGATATGCCTATAAATTTCTTGCCGATCAAGTTTGATAAGCTTAGAATGAAATTGGAAGCTGCAAAGAGAGCCGGCTATGATAAAGCCATTACGTTTGAGTTCTCACATTTCATGAGTCCTCAGTCTGCTTATTTACAAGCTGGACATTTATATGATAGATATAAGGAATACTTTAATATCAAATAATATGAAACGTTTATTGAAATATCTATTTGTTTGTTGCATCTGTATCCTGAATATGAGTGCCATGGCTCAATCTGCTTCTGGCATTAAGGGAAAGGTTATGTGCCAAGGTAAAGGAATATCCAATGTCGTGGTGACGAATGGTTTCGACTGCGTGTTGACAGACACGAAAGGAATGTATAGTTTACCATATCATCGGGATGCACGTTTTGTTTATGTGACGACTCCGGCCGGATATCTGCCTCAAAGAGAAGCGAGTCTTCCTCACTATTATAAAAGAATAGACAGTGAAGTGGAAAACTATGATTTTACCTTGATTAAGAATCCTAAGAATGATGATAAACATATCTGTCTGGTACAGTCTGATGTACAAGCTGCCAAAGCTAGTGACATTGAGGGGTATATGAAATATTTGAAAGATGTTCGTCAATTTGTAGGTGAACGGCGAAATAGTGATATTTTTGTTTTGGATTGTGGTGATATTGTGGGTAATGCACCGGCTATATTTCCTTCTTATATCCAAGCCTCTAATGTCCTGGACCTTCCTTTCTATCGTGCTGTAGGCAATCATGATATGGAATATGGAGTACGCTCTTATGAACATTCTTACAAGACTTTTGAAGAGTATTTCGGACCGATCTATTATTCTTTCAATCGGGGTAAGGCACATTATATTATATTGAATAACTGCTTCTATATTAATCGTCATTATCGCTATATAGGCTATATTGATGAGCGAACGCTGCAATGGATAGAGGCGGATTTATCTTTCGTACCGAAAGATCATCTGGTTTTTGTTGCAATGCATATTCCAAGCAGCTCTACAAAAGAGCTACAGTTTAATGCATTACTTCCTGATGAAACCAGCAATGCCTCCAGTTTATATGATCTTTTAGCCGGATATGATGCACACATATTTTCCGGACATACCCATTACAATTGGAACGTTGTGTTTAATGATAAACTCATGGAACATAATACGGCGGCTGTTTGCGGTACTTTCTGGAAAGCCGATATCTGTACGGATGGTACCCCCAGCGGTTACGGAATTTATGAAGTAAATGGTAATAAGGTTACTTGGAGCTATAAGAGTGCGGGATTTCCTATTGATCACCAATTCAGAGGGTATCCGGTCGGTTCTTCAGAAGAATACCCCCAGGATATTATTGCCAATGTTTGGAATTGGGATGAGTTGTGGAAAGTTGAGTGGTATGAGAATGGTAAGTGCATGGGTGAGATGCAACGTTTCGAAGGGTATGATCCTGAAGCAAAGATTATCTGTTCGGATAAAGAACGGGTAGAATATGACTGGATTATGCCTATAAAAACAGAGCATTTATTTAAGGCGACTCCCCAAAATAAGAATGCAGTTATCGAGATAGTAGTAACGGATCGTTTCGGACATATATATAAGCAAAATATTAAATAACAATTCTATGAAATCTACAATTAATATAGGGTACCTTGTTTTTCTGTCAGTTGTTGCTGCCTTAGGTGGTTTCCTCTTTGGATACGATACAGCTGTCATTTCCGGAACTATTGCTCAGGTGACAGAGTTGTTTAAACTTGATGCCTTACAGCAGGGATGGTATGTAGGATGTGCATTAATAGGCTCCATAGTTGGAGTACTTTTTGCCGGAGTCCTAAGTGATAAATTCGGTCGTAAACTGACTATGGTTATTTCAGCGGTTTTATTTTCCACATCAGCCATTGGATGTGCTTTATGTGCTGATTTTAACCAGTTGGTCATTTACCGTATAATTGGTGGCATTGGTATTGGCGTTGTTTCTATAATATCTCCACTTTACATTTCAGAGGTTTCTGTTGCCCAGTACAGAGGACGATTGGTTTCTTTATATCAATTGGCCGTGACTGTTGGTTTTTTAGGTGCATATTTAGTGAATTACCAACTGCTGGCTTATGCTGAAAGTTGTACTAATCCGGGAACTGGCTGGTTTGATTTAATTTTTGTAACTGAGGTGTGGAGAGGGATGTTAGGAATGGAGACTCTTCCAGCTATACTGTTCTTTATCATCATTTTCTTTATACCGGAAAGTCCCCGCTGGTTGCTTTTGAAAGGACAGGATGCCAAGGCTACAAATATTTTGGAGAGAATTTATGTTTCTGCTAAAGATGTAGCATTTCAGGTGAATGAAACGAAATCGGTTTTATCTTCCGAATCAAAATCCGAATGGTCTTTATTGTTGCAACCAGGAATTCTGAAAGCTGTCATCATTGGTGTTTGTATTGCTATATTAGGCCAGTTTATGGGAGTAAATGCCGTTTTGTATTACGGCCCTTCTATCTTCGAGAATGCAGGTTTGTCAGGTGGCGATTCTCTTTTCTATCAGGTTCTGGTAGGATTGGTTAATACTTTAACTACGGTTCTGGCATTAGTCATTATTGACAAAGTCGGCCGTAAGAAGTTAGTTTATTATGGAGTTTCGGGTATGGTCGTTACTTTGTTACTAATAGGATTCTATTTCTTGTTTGGTGAATCCTTAGGTATTTCAAGCATATTCCTGCTTATATTCTTTTTGTCTTATGTATTTTGCTGTGCTGTCTCCATATGTGCAGTGGTATTTGTCCTTCTTTCTGAAATGTATCCTACTAAAGTTCGCGGATTAGCTATGTCTATCGCAGGATTTTCTTTATGGATCGGAACGTATCTTATCGGCCAATTAACCCCCTGGATGCTCCAGAATCTTACCCCCGCCGGAACATTCTTTTTATTTGCCGTCATGTGCGTTCCTTATATGCTTATTGTTTGGAAACTCGTTCCTGAGACTACCGGCAAATCGCTGGAAGAGATTGAGCGTTACTGGACCAGTTCCAAATAGAAATCGACCTTAATATACATATATAATATAGAGAATTATGGATTTAAAAAAATTAGCTGCTCTTTATAAGGACGAACTGATGGATAATGTTCTTCCTTTCTGGCTAGAACATTCTCAGGATCACGAGTTCGGCGGGTATTTCACTTGCTTGGACCGTCAAGGTAATGTTTTCGATACAGATAAGTTTGTTTGGTTGCAAGGCCGTGAGGTATGGTTGTTTTCAATGCTCTACAATAAGGTAGAGAAACGTCAGGAATGGTTGGATTGTGCCATTCAAGGCGGGGAGTTCTTGAAAAAGTACGGTCACGATGGAAATTACAATTGGTATTTCTCTCTTGACCGTACGGGACGCCCGCTGGTAGATCCTTATAACATTTTCTCATACACTTTTGCAACCATGGCTTTCGGACAACTCAGTCTTGCTACCGGAAATCAGGAATATGCTGATATTGCTAAGAAGACTTTTGAGATCATCCTGTCTAAAGTGGATAATCCGAAGGGTAAGTGGAATAAACTGCATCCCGGTACGCGAGATTTGAAAAACTTCGCTCTCCCGATGATTCTATGTAATCTGGCTTTGGAAATCGAACATTTACTTGATGCTGATTATTTAGAGAAAACTATGGAGGTATGCATCCATGAAGTAATGGAGGTTTTCTATCGTCCTGAACTGGGAGGTATCATCATTGAAAATGTACAGACTAACGGTGAGCTTTCTGATTCTTTTGAGGGACGCCAGGTGACTCCAGGGCATGATATTGAAGCCATGTGGTTTATTATGGATCTTGGAAAACGTCTGCATCGTCCTGAACTGATAGAAAAAGCCAAGAATGTTACTTTGACAATGTTGGAGTATGGCTGGGATAAAGAGTTCGGCGGTATATATTACTTTATGGATCGTAAAGGATATCCTCCTCAACAATTGGAATGGGATCAAAAACTTTGGTGGGTACATATTGAAACATTGATTTCTTTATTGAAAGCTTATCAACTTACTGGCGATAAGAAATGTTTGGAATGGTTTGAGAAAGTGCATGATTATACCTGGAATCATTTTAAAGATCCAGAATATGCTGAATGGTACGGCTATCTGAATAGGAGAGGAGAGGTGTTGCTACCATTAAAAGGCGGGAAATGGAAAGGATGTTTCCATGTGCCCAGAGGACTGTATCAATGCTGGACAGTTCTGGAAGAAATTATAAAATCAGAATGAAAAATCTAATACTATGAATCGACGAAATTTTCTAACTACTTTAGGCTTGGGGGCTGCCGGTATCATTTTACCGGGAGTCTCGCAGGCAAAAGTTCTGCAGGAGGCCATTCAAAATCCAAATATCAAGCCGATATCCGGTTCCTGGTTTGAATTCCAACACCCAGGCGGAAAAGAAGGTGTGTATTGGGATAAAGATTTGAGAAACTTTACTGCAACCCAGTGGCGGGAAAAGATACGTGAAATCCGTGAAACAGGCATGGAATACTTAGTCATGATGAATGTAGCTTCTCATGGTTTTGCATTTTATGATACGGACTTGGCTCCTAAGTTTAAAATGGGATGTGAAGATCCCATAGAAACAGTGCTTTCGGCAGCAGATGAGTTTGGTATTAAGTTCTTTGTAAGCAATGACTATTGGGCATTAGATCTGGATGCTGTAAAGATGATGACCGACAAAGAGTTGGGCAGGAAGAGAGCCAAATGCATGGAAGAAATTTATGCAAGATATGGACATCATAAAAGTTTCTATGGTTGGTATTTTCCCAATGAATCATGGTTGGATCCTTATTTTGGTGAGTATGTAATTCCATATGTGAATGAATGTGCGCAGATAGCCAAGTCTCTGAATGCGAATTGTGTAAATATCATTGCGCCTTATAACATTAAGGCCGAAAAGTGTGATGACACATTCATTAAACAATTAGAGCAACTCAATGTAGAGATCGTAGCTTATCAAGATGGCGTGGGAGTGGGTGTCACTACCTTTAGTCAATCAGCCCGTGCTTTTGAAAATTTAGCTAAAGCGCATCAAAAAGCCGGTCGTTCAAGAATATGGGCCGACATGGAGCTTTTTTACTTTGAACAGACTACTCATGGTAGTTTAATCTCGGCTGATTTTGATAAGAGAATTATTCATCAGATGGAGGCTATATCTCCATTTGTAGATAAGATTCTGGTATATCAATATCTTGGTATAATGAATAAACCCGGTTCGCTGGCTCATGCCGGTCTGCGTGATGAGTCAGTCAGACTATACAATCAGTACATGGATTGGTATAGAAAGCAGAACTTTAAATAATAACTACTATGAAACGATTAGTTACTATAATAACATTTATACTGGTATTTGCCAATATCTCAGCACAGACCCCGGAATTTGCTCTTCCATCTATCATTAGTAATCATGCGGTGATGCAACGGAATTCTGAAGTGAAGCTTTGGGGATGGTGTCCCAGTGTATGGGACCTGAAGATTGTATGCAGTTGGGCTCCCACAGATACGGTACATGTAAAGTCGGATATGCATTGCGCTTGGGAAGCTTATATACGTACTCCGGAAGCTGCAGGACCTCATAGTATTCGTTTTTACGGTTGGGAGAACAAACTGGAGAGAGAAATAAAAGATATCCTGATGGGTGAAACATGGTTGTGTTCCGGCCAGTCCAATATGGAATATATTATGAGCTATCCGGTTCGTGATGCCGGGGATATCACAAAAGCTTTGGAAAATAAGCAAGTTCGTTTTTTCAAGATATCTAAAGCAACGTCTAAGTATCCGGTAGAACGTATTCAGGGACAATGGGAAATTTGTTCTCCGGAAACTTACAAAGATTTCAGCGCTGTGGCCTTCTTCTTTGGTCAACATTTGAATGAAGCACTGAATGTGCCAGTCGGACTGATTGGATCTTATTGGGGAGGAACAGCAGTAGAACCTTGGATCGATGAATTTACTTTCAGCCATGAAAAGGAGTTGTTTGAGTTATCACAAAAACAACAAGTAGCAGGTTGGTCTCCTACTGCCAACTCATCCATTTACAATGCAATGATTCATCCTATCAAGAATTATACTATTGCAGGCGTCATCTGGTACCAGGGAGAAGCTAATAATGAACGGGCTGCTGACTATGGTCCTCTGTTTGATGGAATGATAAGAGGTTGGAGAAATGAATTTCACCGTTTTTTTGCCCTTTTATTTTGTGCAGATTGCTCCATGGAATGGATATGCAGACAGAAATGCTGCTTATTTACGGGAACAGCAGGCAGATGTTGCTGCAACATTACATAACACCGGAATGGTCGTAATCAGCGATCTGGTGAATGATATCTCTGATATCCATCCGGGTCTGAAAAAACAGGTAGGTGTCCGTTTGGCCAATATGGCATTGAAGAAAACTTACCATAGGGAAGAAGTGGAGCCTTGTTCTCCAATGTTAAAGTCTATCCGTATAGAAGGACGCAAAGTTATGGTGGCTACTACTGCTATTAAATTAACGTGTAATGACAAGACCATCCAAAACTTTGAGATAGTGGACCAGGCAGGAAATGTATATCCGGCAGATGCCAAACTAATGAAGAATGGTGAGATTAGTGTTTCTTCCGTAAAAGTAAAAACTCCGGTTGCAGTACGCTATTGTTTTACCAATGATGCGGTTCCCAATTTATTTGATAGTAACGGGTTGCCTTTGGCGCCATTTAGAACAGATAGAAAGAAATGAAAAAATATTTATTGATCCTATTTAGTTCACTATTGTGTCTTTCCTGTTTAGCCCAGACTTCTGATTTGAAGTTTCGTGATGGAAAGTTCAAGATTGTGCAGTTCACTGATCTGCACTGGGTGGAAAGCGATTCTTATAAACAAAAGAATGACAGTACTTATAACTTGATGCGTGAAATTATTCGCTCAGAACGTCCTGATCTTGTGATCCTGACAGGTGATATAGTGGTTTCCTGGAATGCTCTTCGTGGTTGGAAAAGATTGGCTGGCTTGTTCGAGGAAGAAAAAATGCCATTTGCTGTTACGTTCGGGAATCATGATGAAGAAACAGATATGAATAATGCCCAGATTCTTGAATTTTTGCGTACGGTACCCTATAACCTGACTTATGATGCCGAAAATGGAAAATTGTCCGGTTCCGGTAATTGTGTACTTCCTATCCTTTCATCTGATGGAAATTCTGAAAAATGGGTTTTGTATTTGTTCGATTCGCATAATCTTACCCAAGATCGTTCTTTCGGATATTATGACTGGATTAAGCATGATCAGATAGATTGGTATCGTAAGGCAAGTGATCAGTTTACAGTACGTAATAAACACAGATTGCCATCGATGGCGTTTTTCCATATTCCTCTACCCGAACATGAAACGGCCAGATGGGCTTGCCGTGAATTCGGTGAGAAGCAGGAAGGTGTTTGTGCGTCCAACATAAATTCAGGCTTATTGTCCTCTTTTATAGAGAAAAAAGATGTAATAGGAGTATTTGTCGGGCATGATCATAACAATGACTATATGGTTGACTGGAACGGTAATATAGCATTAGCTTATGGACGTAAAACAGGCTATCCGTCTGCTTATAATGAAGTCCTGAGCCGAGGTGCCCGTATCATTAATCTGCATGAAGATGAGGCCAGCTTTGATTCATATATTATTGACCTGAAAGGTACATATTTCCATTACATGTTCGAACAGAAAAATCAAGGAACCAATGTCCCTCGTTTCAGTGGTTCTTTTATACAAGAATATTTAGTTGCTAATTGGGATGATGCACGTTGGGATCGGGAAATGGAAATGTTTAAAGAGGCAGGTATGAAGTATCTGATTTATGCACCTGCACTTCTGACAGATGAGAAAGGAAGAACAACTACTAACTATCCCTCTTCGCTGACAAAGAAAAAACAGCAGAACAAGACACTTGAAAAGTGTTTGCGCAGTGCTCAGAAGAATGGAATAAAAATCTTTATTGGACTGAATTTTAACGATAGATGGTGGAAAGTAGATTATGATGCAGATTGGTTGGTTGGCCAAATGGAAATCGGCAATAAAGTGGCAGATGAACTGGTTGCCTTGTACAAGGAAAAATATCCGAATGCAATGTACGGATGGTATTGGGTTTGGGAAGTTGACAATCTGAACTGTATGACAGCTGAACGGCAGGCTATTCTGGCGAGAGCCTTAAATACAAATTTGGATCATCTTTCAAAGCTCACTCCAGGAATGCCGTTCATGCTTTCTCCATTTATGAATCATAAAGTAGGTGGAAATGCAGAAGAATATGGAAAAATGTGGGAGAATGTTTTTGCACAAACTCACTTCCGATTTGGAGATATTTTTGCTCCGCAAGACTGTGTCGGTGCCGGTGGATTGAACTTAGATAATTTATCGGACTGGTTCTCTAAATTGAAACAAGCTGTCAATACTAAACCGGGATTGAAATTCTGGGGAAATGTTGAAACGTTCGATCAACAATTCTGGGTGAGTGCTCCTCTGACAAGGATAAAAAAGCAACTGGATATAGTTAATGGTTATGTAAGTAATCTAATCTGCTTTGCTTATAGCCATTATAATAGTCCGTTTGTAGTGAATAAGGACTATCATCAAGCCTACCTGCAATACTGTAAAGAAGGTAAACTTCCTCAAATAGCTACTCCGCAGGAAGTTATAAGTGCCAGTATGATAAAGGTAGCTAATGGCATGGAAGTTAAGTGGATTCCAGGTAGTCTGGAGTCGGTTGCCGGTTTCAATATTTACAGGAATGGCACGCTCTTAAAGAAACTTCAGATACATGGAAATGACTTCCTGACTTCCTTCATTGATAAGGAAGGTAATGAAGATAGTGTATATGAGATATCTGCCTATAATGTTATGGATGAAGAATCAGCCAAGCTGAAAGTTATAAAGTAAAATATAGTTTAATGTAAAGAACCATGAAGAATATAACCTTTATTATTTATGTTTTTGTAGTTGTTGTGTGGTGTGCAGGATGTACTTCCTCTTCCTCCCAAACAGCAGTTCCGTCTGAGGTAACGATGACGCAGGATGAACTGGCTGATAAAATAAGAGGTGGCTGGGCGGCTAAGACCATTGGTTGTACCTATGGTGGGCCCGTAGAGTTTCTGCACAACGGTACAATGATTCAAGACTATACTCCTATAAAATGGTCCAAGGACAGAGTCAAGTTCTATTTTGATACTTTTCCCGGTTTATATGATGATCTGTATGTAGACATCATCTTTGTTAATGTGTTCGAACGTTTAGGCCTGGAAGCTCCGGCTGATTCATTTGCAATCAGCTTTGCCAATGCCGGTTTTCCATTATGGCATGCCAACCAGGTTGCCAAGTATAATATCAAACAAGGTATTATGCCGCCTATGTCCGGTCATTGGTTGAATAATCCCCATGCTGACGATATCGATTATCAGATTGAAGCAGATTTCGCAGGGTTGATGACACCGGGTATGCCCAATACTGCTTCCGAAATATCTGATAGAGTAGGACATATCTTCACTTACGGTGATGGTTGGTACGGAGGCGTATATGTTGGTGCTTTGTATTCTATGGCTTTTGTTTCCGATGATATGGAAGTCGTTGTTTCGGAGGCGCTGAAAACAATTCCCGAACAGAGTGATTTTTACCGTTGCATGAAAGATGTGATAGACTGGTATAAGCAGTATCCGAATGACTGGAAACAAACCTGGTTCGAATGCCAGAAGAAGTGGACATCGGAGGTTGGTTGTCCTGACGGTGTTTTTGCTCCGTTTGATATTGATGCAAAGATTAACAGTGCCTATGTTATAATGGGATTATTGTATGGACAGAAAGATTTCTTTTCCACAATTGACATAGCTGCCCGTTGCGGACAGGATTCGGATTGCAATGCAGCTACAGCTGCCGGTATTTTGGGTACGATGATAGGATATTCTAATATTCCGGAGAATTGGAAAGAGAGTCTTTGTGAAATAGAAGACATACCTTTTGCCTATACAGATGTATCTCTTAATAAACTATCGGAACTGGGCTTGAAACATGCTTTGCAGGTAATAGAAAGAGAAGGTGGTAAAGTAGATAATGGGCAGGTGACTATTAAAGTTCAAAAACCTGTTGCTGTAAAATATGAAAAGGCATTTGAAGGCCATTATCCGGTGGATAAATTGGCTGTCAATACTACTTTACAGGATAATACCGGCTTTGTTTTTGATGGTATAGGTTTCGTTTTGAAAGGATATGTGAAATGTACAGATGAAAACTATGTGGCTCAGGTTGAAATGTGTATTGACGGTAATATGATTGAAACGGCAAATCTGCCGGTTGCCAAAGCATCTTCCATTGATGATAGAAGGGTAGATCTTTTCCATAGATATCAGCTGCAAAATGCAAAACATGAGATCAGTTTTAAATGGTTGAATCCTCATAAAGATGCACACATTTATTTAGGTGAAGCAGTAATCTATTCAGATAAGCAGAATTTTAATTAATAAATATAGAAACAATGAGACAGAACATTCGAGTAATACTATTTGGCCTATTGGCAATGCTGGTTGCGATGCCGGCAGTAACTGCATGTGCTGCTAATGACACTTCCGGTAAGCAAGAAAAAACTGGAAAGCCAGTCACAGGTGTAAAGCCTATTACCGGTACATGGATCAATCTGGCATATAAAGATGTGCGTAATAAATATACCAATCCTCAAAACTTTGATAATACAGACCCGAAGTTGTGGGCGGCTAAGGTTCGTGAATTAGCGGCTATGGACATTGAATATTTGGTATTCATGGAGGTAGCTAATGAAGGTAAGGCATATTATCCTTCTAAAATCATGCCTTGGCTGTATGATAAGGGCATGAAAAGTCCTGTAGATGCTATCCTTGATGAAGCAGCAAAACATAACGTAAAAGTATTTATGAGTACCGGTTGGGCAAAAGATCAGGATGATAATCTGCTGGATCCGGCAATCAAAGAACGTCAGTTACAGATTATGGAAGAATTGACCTCTCTTTACAAAAATCATAAGGCTTTTTATGGTTGGTATTTGCCAGTAGAAGATTGTATCTGTCCGATTTTTGCCGAACATGCCGTACAATCGGTTAATACATTGGCTGAAAAGGCACAAACTCTGACGCCAGGCAAGAAAACTTTGATATCTCCTTATGGAATTGGTTTGTCGGAGTTTGATAATCCGGATTTTGAGAAACAGATGGCAAAATTGAAGGTCGATATTATAGCTTATCAGGACGAAGTGGGTTGCGTGCGTGATAAGTTCACACTTCCCCGTTTGAAAAAGAACTGGCAAAGAATGCGTGATATTCACAATCGATTGAATATTGAGATGTGGGCAAATTGCGAAACATTTACGTGGGAAGAAGGTACGAATGACCGTCAGTCCGCTTTGATTCCGGCTGCCTATTCTCGTTTACTGTCTCAGCAGGTAGCTGCATCTGCAGCAGGGGTAGACCGCATTATTTCGTTCATGTTTGGTGGCATCATTGAAGATCCAAAATCTCCTTATCAGTTGGGGCAACCGGTTTGGTCTAATGATATATGCAACAAATATATAGCGTGGAGAAACGGCGATGCTTACTGGAAAATGTTTGAAGCAACTCTATTGGAAAGACTGATGAATACAGCTACTCCTGACATGATTAGTAAATCGGATATGCAAGCCCTGCTGGATGGCAAAGTAGCTGAAGAGAACAGTGAGGACAACCGTTGGGTGAAGTTTGACCAGGGACACCATGAAATAGTGGCGGATTTGCAAAAGAAAACTCCGGTCAAGAATATCATGGTGCGTACATTGAACTATAATCCGGAAGGAATCAATACCCCGCTGAAAGTCTATGTATATACTTCGGAAGATGGAGAAACTTATAGTCTGGCTTCTATCAAAGATGCCCCATATTTTCCGAATAATAAGCATGATGCCTGGATAGACGGGATATTATTTGAAAAGTTGAATGAAAATGCAAGGTATATAAAGGTTGCTTTTGATGCTTCTCAGAAAGTATATATGGATGAATTATTTATTAATCCTACTATCAAATAACAACTAAACAGAGAATAATAAAGAGTTGAGGTAGTATTGTCTGGCTATAAGGGAATGGAAGCCGCCCGTGTGCTGGTACTCACTGTTATCCCAACCGGAATTGTCTAACTATCACATAATATTTCAGGCTAACAGGAAAACAAGTTAACTATATGTCATATCATTATTATAAAAAGAAATGTGATATAAATATTGATACAATGAAAAAATAACTTTTGTTTAATTAATCCAAAAATGAATCTATGAGAAGATTACACAAATCTATGAGTGGAATTATTGGAGTGCTTTTAATGGCGCTGATGATAGTTCCGAATGATTTGAAGGCTGAAACTACCGAAAGTCTTCAATCAGGGAAAGTACAGGGAATAATTACAGATGACTTGGGGGAACCTGTAATTGGTGCCACTGTACGTGTTAAGAATGTAAATGTTGGTACAGTAACGAATGTAGATGGGCGTTATTCTATCAATGCTGCGAAAAATGCTACACTGATTATCTCTTTTATTGGATATAAAACACAAGAAGTGGCAATAAAAGGTAGAAGTACAGTTAATGTAACTCTGAAAGAAGATAGTCAAATGTTGGAAGAAACGGTAGTGATCGGTTATGGTAGCGTTAAGAAGAGAGATCTTACCGGTGCTGTGTCTTCTTTGAAAAGTGAGGATTTGTTGAAAACGAATCCGGTGAGTATTAATCAGGGATTGCAAGGTAAGTTGGCGGGTGTACAGGTGTCACAAGCTGACGGTGCTCCGGGAGCGGGTGTTAATATTCAAATTCGTGGTGCCAACTCATTTACTACTAAAACAGAACCCTTGTATATAGTAGATGGTGTACCGTTTTCTGTAGGTGAAGCACCGGGGACAGACTATGGAACGAAGTCCATTAATAATCCGCTAAGTACGATTAGTCCACAAGATATTCAGTCTATTGAAGTTTTGAAAGATGCTTCTGCTACAGCTATTTATGGTTCTCGTGCGGCAAATGGTGTAGTTATTATTACTACAAAAGTCGGTACAGAAGGAAAGCCTAAAGTACAATTCAGCGCAAACTTTAATGTTTCTAAAACAGTGAAGAAGATAGATGTATTGGATGCATGTGATTATGCGATATTTCAGAATGAACGATTGTCTAATGGATGGTTGTATGATGGATATATAACTAACCCTGGCGAGATAACCTATCCCGCAGTGGGTTTTTGGGAGGATGTAAAGCAGCCGGATCCTGATACCGGAGAAATGGTTGTTGTGGGGAAAAAATATAAACCTTCTCCGCAAGATTTTCGAACTGGTTTTGAGAAGAATGGGCAAATATTTCATGGAACGAATTGGCAAAATGAGGTGTTTCGTACAGCTTTCAGCCAGGATTACAGCATAAGTGTTTCAGGTGGTGATAAGAATGGAACTTATATGTATTCAGGAGGGTATCTGGATCAACAAGGCATTATTGTGAATTCATATTATAAGCGTTATAATGTACGTGCAAACAATACTCGCAAGATAAATGATTTGTTGGAATTAGGAACTAATATTAGTTTTACGACTGCTGATAACCGTTTGGCTCGTACTAATACGGAAGTTGCTGGTGTGATAACTTCTGCCATTTCTTTCAATCCTACCAATCCTTTATTTGATCCTGAAAAAGATTCAGGCTTTTCTGAAGATTTTTCTTCCGGTTTGGGAAATCCGTATTTAGGAGTACATGCTGAAAAGAATATATTGGAGACTACTAATGTATTTGTGTCAGGATTTGGAGAAATAACTTTTACCGATTGGTTGAAATTTCGCCAGAACATAGGATATGGTTATAGCTATGATGATCGTAGCCAATATTATAATCGTTGGACTGTACAGGGGAGAAGTGGAAATGGTTTGGGAATTAAAAATGATCAAACTTATGAAAGTACTACTACGGAATCTATGTTGACATTCAATAAGAAGATGGGAATTCATGCAGTTAATGCAGTTGCTGGTTTTACTTATGAAGAGGTGATGTGGAAGGGTAAATCTCTAAGAAGCGCTAACTATCCGAGCGATGTAAACGAAGATAACAATATCGGTGCGGGTGTTAGTGAAAGAGAAATGGGCAGTTATCGTGGAAAATCACAACTAATGTCCTATTTGGTTCGCGGTAATTATAATTTGCTTGATCGTTACTTGGTGACAGCTTCTTTCCGTCGAGATGGTTCCAGTCGCCTTTCTCCTTTATCTCGTTGGGCTAATTTCTATTCGGGTGCTATCGCTTGGAGATTATCTGATGAACCGTTTATCAAATCATTGAATTTCTTCGATAACTTGAAGTTGCGATTTAGTGCCGGTCAGACTGGTAACCAGAGTGTTGATGCTTATGCAACCCAAACAGTGTTAACTGCTTCGGAGAGTAACTATCCGATGAATGGATCATTAACAAATGGTTTAGCAGAAGATCGCTATAAAGCTGCCGCTCCTAAATTATTGAAATGGGAAATAGTTACCCAGTATGATTTGGGTGTAGATGTTTCTTTCTTCAATAATCGCGTGAATTTGGTTGCGGATATTTATTATAAAAAAACGGATGGGCTTTTGATGGATAAAATGATATCATGGGCTACCGGATTTGAAGAGATCACATCCAATCTGGGTAATGTCACCAACAAAGGTCTGGAAATCAGTGGTAACTTTATTCCAGTGAAAACTCGTAATTTTCTGTGGGTGGTAGATGCTAACATTTCTTTCAATAAGAATAAAGTTGATGGATTACAATCGGATTTTTACATAAAAGATTTAGCATGGGGGTGGGAAAACCTCTTCTTGATGAGGAATGGAGAACCCATCGGTACTATTTATGGTTTTGTAGAAGACGGTTTTTATGACAACGAAGCAGAAGTGCGGGCTGATCCTTATTATGCAAATGCATCTGATGCCAAGATTAAAAGTATGATTGGTGAAGTGAAATATAAGAATATGGATGATGATCCAATTATTGATGGACGTGATCGTACAATCATTGGTGATACCAATCCTGATTTTTCATATGGTTTCACAAGTACAATGAACTATAAGAACTGGACTTTTAGTTTCTTTTTACAAGGTATATCTGGAAATGATATCTTGAACATGAATTTGAAGCGATTTAGTATGGATGGTAGTGACAATATGCCTTATTTCGTATGGGACAAGCGCTGGACACCGGAAAACAGAAGGGAAGCGGAATGGCCGCGTTCATTGAGAACTTCAGCTCGTACCATGAAAGCGTCTGACCGTTATATAAAAGATGGCTCTTATTTACGTTGTAAAAATATCAGTTTGAGTTATCGTTGGATGCATCCGGTGAAGTATGTGGAATCATTAAATCTGGTAGCAAGTGTAACCAATTTGTTCACTATTACAGGCTACGATTGGTTTGATCCGGATGTGAACTCATTTGGTAGTGATCCAGCTCGTAGAGGTGTGGATATATCATCTTACCCCAGTGCTCGTACATTTAATTTGGGTATTCAATTATCATTCTAAAATATAGTTATCATATGAAATTTAATAAAATATTAAGCACTTGTGCTGTAGGTTTATTATTGGTTACATCTTGTTCCTTGGATGAAACGGTATATACCTCTATGTCGGGCGAAAATGTGGCGATAGAAGGTAATTATGATGCATTGGTAGCTGGCGCTTATTCAACATTGTCTTATCAATTTGAATGGGGAATTTACCATGTGGTTGCAAATTTAGATTGTGATTATCAATCCGGTCCGGATTGGGCCTATAAAACTGTTGGCAATGGGAACTTCTACAATGATAATGATCTGAACCAGTTCTATAAGTATTATTGTCAAAGTATTCACAGGGCTAATTATCATTATTATCTAGTGAAGCAAATTACTAGCGCTCCTGAAAAATTGAAAGAGAATGCTATGGGAGAACTTCGGTTTCTAAAGGCATGGGCTCTATTTGAGTTAGTCCAACGTTACGGACCTATACCTTTGTACAAATATTCCATTGCAGAAGGAAATGATCTGAATCTGCCGCGTTCATCTGTAAAGGATGTGTATGAACATATTATTGAAACATTGCAAGAGGCGGAAACCTTGTTAATGCCCCGTACGGATGCAGATTATAAGAAAGGTCATGTTTGTAGAGGGACGGCAAAAGCATTGTTGGCAAAAGTATACGCGACTATTGGTTCAGCTTCTATGCCCAATGGACGGATTATGGTAAAGGGGGGCAACCTTGGAGAATAAGTGAAGATGGTCAAGAAGTTCGTTTAATGCCGAAAGAAATTATACATCAAAAGAATCTGGTTGCGGGCTTTGAGGGATTCGATTCACAGGAGTATTATAAGCTAGCTCGTGCGAAAGCATTGGAAGTGCTTACAGATGGTGAGTTTCAATTAGCTTCAAGTCAAGAAGTATTATGGAGTCCTGGTTATAAGAATGGCCCTGAATTTCAATTCTGCTTGCAGACGATGGCCGGTGGTGGTACTCTGACCCATAATTACATTCCTCAGTACTATTATGGGTATTGGGAAACGAAAAAATATGAGGTACCTGTATGGGATTGTGGCTATTATACTCAACGTGATCATTGGTTGCAAATGTTTGACGATTGGGAAGATGAGCGTATCACTTGGGGAGTAATGCATCGTTATCCGGGTGCTTATAATGAAGAAACGAAAGTAATGACTTGGTATTATTATCCATTGCGCGATAGCGTATATGTTAAAAGAGAAGAAAAAGGGTATAAGAAGACTGACCAACCGGTTTCTGGGGCATATTATGGATCAAAGCTGACAAAGTTTAGTGCTTATACAGAAGATAACGAAAATAATCGTCTTGATTATAATTGGCCGTTTATGCGTTATGCGGAGACATATTTGATTTTTGCGGAAGCTGATAATGAAGTTAACAATGGTCCGTCGGCTGAAGCTTTAAATAGAGTGACTGAACTGAATACTCGTAATAATAGCACAACTGCTATTGAACGGAATGCCAAGACTCCTTTTACTCAAGAATCTTTCCGTTCTTACATATTAGAAGAACGTGCAAAGGAATTTGCTGCGGAAGGATTTCGTCGGAATGACTTGATTCGTTGGGGAATTTATATTCAGGTGATGAACGCTATCGGATATCTTGATGAGAATAAGAATATTAAAGAGCGTGAAGAAAAACATCTGCTATTTCCATTACCGCTGGATGAAGTGAATGCGAATCCTTTTATTGAAACCAATAATCCAGGATGGTAATTGCAGTTTATTAATGATTTAATTGATAAAGCGATGAAGAAGATAAAGACTTTTGAATATATGTATTTGGCTGGAGCGTTACTTTTCGGCCTGTTGATGGTTGCGTGTTCAGATGATGATGGAATGATGTCTATTCAAACATCAGGTATTACAACGATGAAGGATTTGAATACTCCTATTACAGAAGCATCATTGGGCGATTTTATAGCTATTCATGGTACTGGATTAGAATTTGAGAATATTGATTCTATTTTGGCAAATGATGTCAAAGTTAACATGCTGGAAACATATACAGAGAAAAATATTCTGTATATGCAGGTTCCGGTAAAATTGCCTATAGAAGAAACAAATAAGATTTATATCTACAATCAAAAGGGGTGTCAAGAACTACCTTTTAAAGCATTGGCTCCTAATCTTAAGCTAACCCGTATGTTTAATGAGTATACAATGCCAGGTGATACTATTGTGATTTATGGAGATTTCTTTAACTTATATGAGATTGATTCATTGAATGCGGTCGTAGATTTTAATGGGAAAATATCTAAGGTAATCACTTCCTCAAATACTCACTTAACAGCTCAAGTTCCTAAAGATGTAGAAAAGAATATTAAAGTGAAAGTGAGAGGTTTGAAGTATGATGTTGAGTCTGTATGCCCAGGGTGCTATTATGATCGTGAGTTTATGATTATGGACTTTGACGAATTTCTCCCCACTAGTATGACCAATGTGGTTACCGATGAGAAAGATCCGCAACGTTTGAGCGGTAATTTTTTACGTATTGATGATAATTCAGAATATTCCGGTTGGTGGTATATTGCTGAAAGAGGAGATATTGAATATACTGCCGATATGCTGGGCCTTGAAAGCAGTAAAGACTATGTAGTGAAATGTGAGTTCCGTACGGCCAACCAGTTTATTCTGGGTAAGATTCAGTTCTTTAATTACCTGTATTGGGCTGCTCCTACTTGTGACTGGATTGCAACGGATTTCAATGTTCAGAACTTTAATCGCTGGGAAACCATCACATTGCCGTTTACTGTCATTCAATCTATTGACTATCCGGATAACTATCCGGGATCTTATACCAGTTTCAATATGCGTCTTTACATAGATGCCAATATAGCCCGTAATTTCTCATTCGACAATATACGTATCTATAAGAAGGGGGATTAAAAACCAATCTATTTAAGGTTCATCCGGTAAATGTAGTAGTGGTAATCCAGTTACTCTAAATGGTAATTCAGTTCACTCCAAATGGTAACTTTGTTTACGCTAAATGGTAACTCCATTTACATGCCGGGGTAAAGGTCGTTACAATAGGAGGTAAAGGCCGTTACAATAAGTGGTAAAGGTCGTTACATACGGTGGTAAACGCTTTTACATCTATGAAAAAATATCGGTAAATGCAATGCTTTGATAAGCAGGATTATAGATGGATATTTATTAAATTACGCATTTGCCGGATGAGCCACATTTTGAAAATACAGTTTATTAGAATTAAAAGAATATGAAGATGAAAAAGTGCGCAGCGCTCTTGGCTGCAATGTTGATAGGTGCCTGGAGTTTGCAGTCTTGTGATAACGGGCCTACTAAAGAAGTCTGGTTAGACGAATTCGGACAAGACTCCTGCTATGTTCAGGATTGGGGTATGGTCGAGATTAATCGTTCCGTGGTGCATACGCCTCTTACGGTGAATGGAGTGGTTTATGAACGTGGACTTGGTGCCCACTCCATCAGCCGTTTACTCTACGATCTTGGTGGTAAGGCAGTGTCAATATCCGGTTTGGCAGGTGCTGACGATAAGAATCTGTTTGCAGGAAAACTTCAGTTCAAGATCGTTGGCGATAAGAAGGAACTTTGGACGAGCGGCGTCATGAAGAAAGGCGATCCGGTTAAGGAGTTCGATGTGAAACTGAAGGGAGTGGATAAGGTGCTGCTGTTGGTAGAAGAGTGTGGCGACGGCATCATGTACGACCATGCCGACTGGCTGAATGTGAAGATTACTACCCGTGGTGATGTGAAACCTATCCCCGCATGGGCTAAACCGGTTGCTAAGGAAAAGTACATCCTGACACCGCCGGCTCCCGAAACTCCGGTCATCAATAATCCGTTGGTATACGGTGCACGTCCGGGAAATCCTTTCTTGTGGTCGGTCATGGCTACCGGCAATCGTCCGATGACGTTTGAGGCTACCGGACTTCCTGCAGGTGTGAAACTGAATCCGTCTACTGGTCATATCACCGGTAAAGCAACCACTAAAGGTGAGTATAAAGTACAGTTGAAGGCTACCAACGATAAAGGTACGGCTGTAAAAGAGGTGACCATTAAAATCGGTGACGAGATTGCATTGACTCCTTCAATGGGTTGGAACAGTTGGAACTGCTGGGGACTTTCCGTTAACGATGAGAAAGTGCGTGACGCTGCCCGGATGATGAATGAGAAACTACATGCCTATGGATGGGAATATGTGAATATTGACGACGGTTGGGAAGCACCTGAGCGTACCAAGAAAGGTGAGATACTCTCCAACGACAAGTTTCCTGATTTTAAAGCACTGACTGATTATATTCATGGTCTGGGTCTGAAGTTTGGTATTTATTCTTCTCCGGGACACATTACCTGCGGTGGACATGTGGGCAGTTACCAGCATGAAGAAATTGATGCCAAGACGTGGGAGCGCTGGGGCGTCGACTACTTGAAGTATGACTATTGCGGTTATCTAGAGATTGAGAAAAACTCGGAAGAAAAAACAATCCAGGAACCCTATATCGTAATGCGCAAAGCATTGGACAAGGTGAACCGCGACATCGTTTATTGTGTGGGTTACGGAGCGCCCAATGTATGGAACTGGGCTCCCGAAGCAGGCGGCAACCAGTGGCGTACCACCCGCGATATTACGGATGAGTGGAATGTGGTGACTGCCATCGGTACTTTCCAGGATGTTTGTGCCGAGGCCACTGCGCCGGGCAGAAACAACGACCCTGATATGCTGGTGGTAGGAAAACTCGGTCAGGGTTGGGGAAGCAAGGTACACGATTCTTATCTGACCGCGGACGAACAATATTCTCATATCTCTTTGTGGTGTCTTCTTTCATCTCCTTTATTGATCGGTTGTGACATGGCAAATATGGATGACTTTACGCTGAATCTTCTGACTAACAATGAAGTGATAGCAATCAGCCAGGACCCGTTGGTAGCTCCTGCCAGGAAGATGATGGTGGAGAACGGGCAAATCTGGTCTAAGAAGTTGCACGACGGCTCTTATGCAGTAGGTTTCTTTCACGTAGATCCTTATTTTATCCTTTGGGATCAGGATGATGCCGAAGCTATGCAGATGCGTGACTATGGCTTCAACTTCGATTTGAAGCAACTGGGTATTGACGGCAAGGCAACGGTTCGTGATTTGTGGCGGCAAAAAGACTTGGGAGAGGTGAATGGCAGCTTCCAGACTAAAGTGCCCTATCATGGTGTTACTTTCGTAAAGATCACTCCGACGAAATAAAATCAGCAAAATAGAAAAGAATGAAAAAGTTATATCTGTCCTTAGCTTTTTTGTCGGCTTTCACTTTCCGGGTCTCTGCACAATTGCAGGGCCTGGATGTGGTGAAGGTTCCGGAGGCACAGCAGCCTTATTCGGGAGAGTATGTCTATATTCCCGACGTAGAGGGATACAAAACCTTGAAGTGTGATTTTCATACTCACACCCTCTTCTCTGACGGAGATGTGAAACCTGAAAACCGGGTATGGGAAGGTGCTATCCGCGGATTGGATGTGATTGCTATAACTGATCACATAGAGTATCGTCCGAACAAGTTTATCACAGCCGATCATAATGAGTCCTACAAAAGAGCGAAAACTGTGGAAAACAGCTCTAATCTGGTTGTGATTCCGGGTGCTGAGATAACCCGCTCCAAACCACTGGGGCATATCAATGCTCTTTTCCTGAAAGATGCGAACGCTTTGGATGTAGAAGACCCGTTGGTGGCCATAGACAATGCCTTGGAGCAGGGGCCTTCATCATGTGGAATCATCCGGGTTGGCCGAATGGCACGAGTACTATTTATAAAGTCCATAAGGATTTGATTAAACAAAAGAAGATACATGGTGTGGAGCTGGTGAACGGCTTTGAGTATTATCCGAAGGCATTCAACTATTGTAAGGAGTATAATCTGACGTATATGGGTAATACCGATATTCACGGTGTGTATAAGCAGACCTATCGAACAGACAAACAGTATGGCCCGATGACTATAATCTTTGCCAGGGAACGTTCGCACGAAGGTGTGAAAGAAGCATTGTTTGCCGGACGTTCCGTTGTGAAGTTCGGGGATATTCTGATTGGTTCGGAAAAGAATCTGACAGCTTTGGTAAAGGCTTGTCTGGTATACGAGGTGAAGGAGGTAAGCGGTAACCAGGCACTGGTGAAAGTAGTGAATAAGTCGACACTGAACTTTGAAATCTTATTGGATAATAAGGCGGGTGCTATTTTAGGAAATGCTACAGTAGAATTCAAGGTTCGCTTGAATGATAAGGTGAAGTTCACTAATACTTATATTACGGATAACAGCCAGTTGGTGATTGATGTGGCGTCTTTGCGATAGAACTCTATTTCTAATTTTGAGAAACCTATGAAGAATATATGGAAATATACTTCGGTATTGTGTGTAGGTATTTGTGTTCTGTTATCAAGCTGTGCAGATGGTCTGCTAGTAGATACTAACCCTATATCTGCCCTTGAAAAGAGTGAAGAGAATAACGAATTTACCATTTTGGCAGCTAAGCAATGGTATGAAAATATTCAGGTACCGGAGATAACCAATAATTTTGCTGGTGGAGAAGAAGGGGAAAAGATATATCCTTATTGGGATATGGCCATAATAAACACTAAAGGGCGCTTCGAGGCTGTTGAAGCGCCTATTATTGTTAAGAAAAGGTATATCTGTGTTGATAGTCTGACTTATCAGAAGTGGGATATGGACATAAAGACAGATTATATTCTCGCTGTCAAGGTTGTTGTTTTGAAAGATAATGTAACAAATCGCATCAGGAGCTTTATCATGGAAATTGTGGGGACTTACGAATATATGCGAAAGGGAACTATATATAAGAATAATTATTTTTTTCGTGATCCTGAACTCGAAGGTGTTGTAATGTTCTATACTTTGAAAGGGAAGTTTATTAATGGTTGGAGATATGCAGGGGGAAAAATTGTGAAGAAGATACTACCATGATAGGATTCAAAGCCGAATCGTATTTATAGCTTTTGGGTAATGAGTAATGTAACAATATATCGAGATTTATTTAATGGAAAACCAATAGTATTATGAAGAAAAGAATTTTGTGTTTTGTAATAGTTGTATGTACGTTCATTATTGTTCGTGCTGAGGGTGCCGATTCACTGGCGTTAACTCCCCCTATGGGTTGGAATAGTTGGAACTGTTTTAGCTGTGATGTCAATGAGCAACAGATACGGGATATGGCAGACTTGATTGTGGCAAACGGGATGAAAGATGCCGGTTATACTTATGTAAATGTTGATGATTGCTGGCAGGTGGGCCGTGATGCAGACGGGAACATCGTGGTCGACTCAGTACGTTTCCCTTCCGGTATAAAGGCGCTGGCGGATTATATACATTTCAAAGGACTGAAGTTCGGTATCTACTCCTGTGCAGGGTCATTGACTTGTGCCGGACGTCCGGGAAGTCGTGGATACCAGTTTCAGGATGCCCGTACTTATGCCGAGTGGGGAGTGGATTTCTTGAAATATGACTGGTGTTTTGATGAGGCCCAAAGTCCTCAGGGAGCTTATCGTACTATGCGCGATGCTTTAAGAGCCAGTGGTCGCCCTATTGTATTTTCTATTTGCGAATGGGGTAGCAGTAAACCCTGGACGTGGGCAAAGGGTGTCGGCCATTTGTGGAGAACTACGGGTGATATTATCAATGCCTTTAAAGGTACGGTGCACTGGGGAGGCTGTAGTGTGGTAGACATCATTGATAAGAATGCTGATTTGTATCCTTATGCCGGTCCGGGACATTGGAACGATCCGGATATGCTGCAAGTGGGTAATGGTGTATTGACCACTGACGAAAACCGTTCACACTTCACTATGTGGTGTATGCTGGCTGCACCGTTGCTGGCAGGAAATGATTTGAGGAGCATGGATAAGGAGACGCTATCTATTCTGACGAATAAGGATGTGATTGCTGTAAACCAAGATAAACTGGGTGTACAGGGACGTCGATATATGAAAATAGAACAACATGAGGTATGGGTAAAACAATTGGCGGATGGAGAAGCCGCTGTTTGTTTCTTTAATCGTGATGAACAGCCCTGGACATTCGAGTATAAGATTGGAAAAGACAATTATCATTTTGCAGATATCAGGTTTTGGGAACTGGAGTATGATGTGTATGACATCTGGAACAAAAACAAATATCTCGGAACTTCCAGTGATAACCTGAGTTTCAAGGTTCCTGCGCATGGTGTTGTATTGGTTAAGTTGACTCCTAAAAACAAAAAATAGAATAGATAAACTTATTGTCATGAAAAGATTTTTATTTAGCGTAATATGTGCGCTTACGGTTATTGCCGGATTTGCCCAGGAACAGATCGCTATCAAACATGGTTCTTATCTTCAGAACCTGAAAGAGACGGAGACTACAATTGTATGGGTATCCAATAAAGCCTCTGTTGGCTGGGTAGAGGTGGCACCGGATGATGGTACAAGTTATTACCGTTTTGAGCGAACCAAATTTTTCGATGCGACGAACGGGGTGAAGAATGTATCGCAGTTGCATACCGTCCGGGTTACCGGTCTTAAGCCCGGCACCAGTTATCGTTATCGTATTTACTCCCAGGAGGTTTTGGATCGTAAAGGAGAAGAAATCATTTATGGAAATGTGGCTGCTCCCAGTATTTATGATCGTCGTACTCTGAAGTTCACGACAAATGACCGCAATAAGCCGACGACTTCTTTTATCATGCTGAACGACATTCATGGCAATACGGATTATATCCCGAAACTGTTGGATATTGCCGACTACAAAGAAACGGATCTGATTATTTACAACGGTGACATGATGAACTGGTTGATGGATGAAGAAGACCTGTTCAAAGGTTTTATGGATATCACCATCGAACTGTTTGCTACAAAGAAACCTATGTATTACGCTCGTGGAAATCATGAGACCCGTGGTTTATTTGCAACTTCCTTCCAGCACTATTTCTCTCCTAAGGAACCTCATCTGTACTTCCTGTTGCGCCAAGGTCCGGTCTGTTTCATTTTTCTGGATACAGGCGAAGACAAACCCGACTCGGATATAGAGTATCATGGTATAACGGATTACGACAATTACCGTACGGAACAAGCCAAGTGGCTTTCCGAAGCCGTAAAGTCGCAGGATTTTCTGGATGCGAAGTTTAAGGTGGTTATTGCCCATATGCCTCCTCTTCCCGATGAAGACTTATGGCATGGACAGGCGGAAGTTGCGGAGAAATTTGTTCTTATATTGGATGAAACCGGAGTAGACGTGATGCTTTGTGGACATTTACACCAGTACTTTAATAATAAACCGACGGAAAAAGTACGTTTCCCGGTTATTGATAATTCCAGTAATACGGTGTTGAAAGGCGTGGTGCAGGAAGATAAACTGTATCTGGAAATAAAGAATATGAATGGAGATGTGGTAGATAAAATATATATAAATCATTGAATATGGAATGTTTGTCTAAAAGATTATTTAGTTTCCTGCTATTTCTGCTAACCTGTGGAGCAATAATGGCTGAAAGTATCACTTCACCGGATGGTAATCTCCGTCTGAACTTTTCTGTGAATATTCAAGGAGAACCGTTATATGAACTCTTTTATAAAGGTAAGGCTGTGGTGAAACCTTCCAAATTAGGTTTGGAACTAAAGGATGATCCGGGTTTGATAGATAACTTTACATTGATTGATGCTGCTACCTCGACATTTGATGAGACCTGGAAACCTGTATGGGGAGAGGTTCGGCAAATCCGTAATCATTATAATGAGTTGGCGGTGACTCTAAGTCAGAAAAGCCAGAACCGGAATATGATTATCCGCTTCCGGCTCTATGATGATGGTCTGGGATTTCGTTATGAATTTCCGTTGCAGAGAAATCTGAATTATTTCATTGTAAAAGAAGAACATACCCAGTTTGCCATGACCGGTGACCATACTGCTTTCTGGATACCGGGCAACTATGATACGCAAGAGTATGATTACACCGAGTCCAGATTATCCGAGATCCGTGATCTGATGAAAGGAGCTGTGACAGTCAATGCTTCACAAATGGTATTTTTGCCTACAGGAGTCCAGACATCTTTGCAGATGAAGACGGATGACGGTTTATATATCAACCTGCATGAGGCAGCTTTGGTGGATTATTCTTGTATGCATCTTAATCTGGATGATAAGAATCTGGTTTTTGAATCGTGGCTGACACCGGATGTTCTGGGCAATAAAGCCTATATGCAGGCTCCTTCCAAAACTCCTTGGCGTACCATTATTGTAAGCGATGATGCGCGTGATATTCTGGCTTCCAAGCTGACCCTGAATCTGAATGAACCTTGTGCTTATGAGGACGTCTCTTGGATTAAGCCGGTGAAGTATATCGGTGTCTGGTGGGAGATGATTACAGGCATGAAGTCATGGAGCTATACAGATGAGTTGCTTGCTATGAGATTCGGTGAAAACGATTATACAAAGATCAAGCCAAACGGTCGTCATGCTGCCAATAATGAGAATGTGAAAAGATATATCGATTTTGCAGCCGAACATGACATGGATCAGGTCTTGGTGGAAGGTTGGAATGAAGGTTGGGAAAGTTGGGGAGGAAGTTCCAGAGATTTTGTCTTTGGCTTTGTTACTCCGTATCCTGATTTTGATGTAAAAATGCTGAATGATTATGCCCGGAGTAAAGGAGTAAGATTGATGATGCATCATGAAACATCGGCTTCCGTCCGTAACTATGAACGTCATTTGGATAAAGCTTATCAATTTATGGCAGATCATGGCTATAATTCCGTGAAAAGTGGATATGTTGGTGATATCATTCCTCGTGGTGAGCATCATTACGGGCAATGGATGAATAATCATTATCTATATGCAGTGAAGAAAGCTGCTGAGTATAAAATCTGTGTAAATGCCCATGAGGCAGTACGTCCTACCGGCTTGTGCCGTACTTATCCGAATCTGATAGGTAATGAATCTGCTCGTGGTACTGAGTTTGAACCTTATGATGGGAATAAACCCTTTCATACTACATTGCTTCCTTTTACCCGTTTAATAGGTGGCCCGATGGATTATACTCCCGGTATTTTTGATATCTGCCTGACATTCCTGAATCGTGAGAATCATGGTCAGATTCATACGACTCTGGCTAAGCAACTGGCTTTGTATGTCACTCTTTACAGTCCGTTGCAGATGGCGGCTGACCTGCCGGAAAGTTACGAACGTCATTTGGATGCTTTCCAATTCATTAAAGATGTTGCTGTTGATTGGGATGACAGTAAATATCTTGAAGCTGAACCGGGCGATTATATAACCGTAGCTCGTAAAGCTAAGGGTACAGGCAATTGGTTTGTGGGTGGCATTACAGATGAAAATGCCCATGTCTCTACTTTTACCCTTGACTTTCTGGAACCGGGAAAAGAGTATGTAGCAACGCTGTATACTGATGCTAAAGATGCTGATTATGAAAAGAATCCTACTGCCTATCAGATAAAGAAAGGTATTGTAACCAATAAAACTAAAATATCTGTAAAGATGGCACGTAGTGGTGGATTTGCTTTGAGCTTGATTGAGGCTATGGCAGTAGATAAAAAGGCTGTGAAGAAATGGAAGTAAAGTGATGAAAGAAACAATTTCTTTGCAGGAATCTTTTTATCTTTGCATATCCTAATAATTAATATCTAAGTATGAAAATGAAAAGATTAAAACAATGTTTGTTGCTAATTACTATTCTGGGAGGATTATCAATCAGTGAGGCATGTGCTCAAAAGAACAATTTTGCCAATTTAGCTCGTTATGCAAAAGAAAACGCTGCACTTCCCAAGCCCGTAAAGAAAGAGAAAAGAGTTGTCTTCATGGGGAATTCCATTACGGAAGGGTGGGTGAGAACTCATCCGGATTTCTTTAAAACAAATGGCTATATAGGCCGCGGTATCAGTGGACAAACCTCTTACCAATTCTTATTGCGTTTCCGTGAGGATGTTATTAATCTTTCTCCGGCTTTAGTAGTCATAAATGCCGGAACTAATGATGTTGCTGAAAATGTAGGTCCCTACAATGAAGAGTATACATTTGGAAATATTATTTCTATGGTAGAGTTGGTTAAAGCAAATAAGATAAAAGTGATTTTAACTTCTGTGCTACCGGCGGCAACCTTTAAATGGAGACCGGAAATAAAAGACGTTCCTCAGAAAATTCAATCATTAAATGCCCGTGTAGCAGCGTATGCAAAAGCAAACAAGATTCCTTATGTGGATTATTACAAGGCGATGGTGTTGGATGAAAACGGAGCATTAAATCCTCAATATACGAAAGATGGAGTACATCCGACAAGTGAAGGGTATGATATAATGGAACCAATTATCAAGAAGGCTATTGAAGATACGCTTTAAAAGGATAGATAACTCACAATAAAAACCTCCTTTCTCAATTACCATAACAGGATGAGAAAGGAGGTTTTCTTATTTATCAATTCTACTTATTTATCAGTTCGACAACTCCGGATTAGCGGCTATCGCTTCTCTTAGAATTTGAATTGTATAACGCGAATCATCCTGTTCCAATACATAGGTTCCTCCCTTGAGTACTTTCTCAATACGAGGGCGGGTGGTACGGCGTAAGTCGAACCAGCGATGTCCTTCAAAAGCTAATTCACGTGCACGTTCATCCAGAATTTCCTGTATCAGGGCTTCCTTGTTCATTGCGTTCACGGCAGTTGCTTTTACTGTATATGCTTCCGGTGTATAGCGCTCCTGCATTAACTCCAGCAATCGGGTGCGTGCCTGAGGCAATTGATCCGATTGGGCTGCTGCTTCTGCCGAATTCAGGTACATTTCTCCCACCCGGAAAGAACAACGGAAATCATCTTTTCCGCTTTTTTGGCTGAAGCGATAACCATTCTTGTCGGCAGCTTTGAAATAAGCGTCCAAACGTAAATCGCCTTCTTTGTATAAAGAAGCTAAAGCTTCTGATAGAACAGCAGCCTGTGTGTAGTTAGAAGACATACCGCGCTCTAATGCAGTAATATTTTCTACAGACTGATAGTTGTTGGGCAGGGTATAAGTTTCTGCATTGAAATCTTCCAATGTATTCTTTTCAGCAAGTATCGCTTCGGCTGCCTGATATGCATTGTCCCATTGTCCCATATATAAATATAAGCGGGCACGGAGAGCTTTTACAGATAAGGTTGTGAAACGATAAGAAAATTTCTGTTCCCAGGATTCTTTATTAATCAGTTTTTCAGCCTCGTTGATGTCTGCAATGACCGCTTCATAAATCTGTGCAACGGTATTCTTCTTCAGGATTTCATTGATATCGCTATTCAGCTTAAGCGGCACGGCTGTCGTCTCTAATGCTCCCGGACGGGTATAGGGCTGTCCGTAAAGATTTACCAACAGGAAATGCATGTAAGCACGGAGCAGATAACATTCACCAATCAATTGGTCGATGTCCTCTTCGCTCCCTTCATTGATGGATTTCCACTCTTCTATGGTATAGTTGACAGTGAACATGATGCTATAGAAGTTCTTCCACTCAAAGGCAGTGGTTTGTCCCGGTGCGCTGAAGTCATCCCAGCACTCAATTTTTCCGTAACGATCCTGCTCCCAACTATCGTCTTTCACATACAGTTCATCCGAACGAAAACAGGCGAGTCCTCTGGTATCGGGAACGGTCTTATAAGCTGTGGCAATCAGAGCTCTGTACTCAGCTAAAGTCTGGGGGATCACCTTTCCTGTAGGTTGAATGTCGAGCATATCACAAGCAGTCAGCAATACTACGCTGCTCATCAATAACATTATATATATCTTTCTCATTGTTTTAACTCTCTATAAAATTAAAAATTCAGGTTCAGGCTTAGGGTAACAGACTTCGGAGCCGGGGTTGCATACGCGTTGGACATCGTTTCCGGATTAAGATAATTCTTGTAACTTGAACCGAATACTAATAAGTTACGTCCTTCGATGGCAATTGTAGCGGAAGTCATACCCAGTTTGCGGCTGAAATTAGTAGGCAATGTATACCCTAAACGGATGTTTTGCAGTCGCACGTAGTTCAGGTCTCTGATCCAGATATCCAGGTTACGGTATATTTCATTTTGGTTTGAATACCACATGTATTCGTCCAGACGTTCATTCTGGCTCAGCAGAACAGGGAAGATTGTTTCCGTGTTTTCCGGAGTCCATCGGTTCAGGATATCGCGGTTCGTATTGCGTCCTTTATCAAAGTCAACGATAGAGTAGGTGGGTTGGCTGCGCACCTTTCCACCGAAGTCGAAACTGAAGTTGACACCCAGTTCAAATGCCTTGTATGTGAAGGTATTATTGAAACCACCGGTATAAGGGCAGTCGGCTGTACCTACATAAGTGTAAAGTTCACGGCGTTCGCGGGCTGTCAGGTCAGTTGCTCCGAATCCCCATTCCTGCAATTTGAAGAATTCCATAGCCGATACGGCTTTTCCGTCTTTACCCTCAAACATCGGATAACCTTCTTCATCCAATCCGGCTGTTTTCAGGGCAAACAAGGCTCCTACAGGATATCCTTCGCGTCCCGGTTCCAAGGCATCTTCGCGCAGTGCTTCTTTCAGTATTTTATTGTTGTTGTATGCGAAGTTGAAGTTGGTGGTCCACATGAAATTCTTGGTGTGGATATTGCGTGTGCTAAGAGCAACCTCAACACCCTGATTCTGCATACTGGCCCAGTTGACGGTCAACATTTCAAAACCTGTTTCCAGTGGGAGCATTTGGGTTCCAATTAAGTCTACGCCCTTACGATAGTAATAGTCTACGCTCAGATTGATAGCCTGATTCAATACTGCAAAGTCGAATCCGGCGTTTACTGAGTGGGTTTTCTTCCAACGCAGTTTCTTGTTTGGTGCACCGGAAACGTCAATCATATCTTCCGACCCTCCCGGCAGGATATTTTCAATTCTGTAGTTACCCAGCAGGAAAGGAGAGGTGTTTTTGTCAATGTTTCCCTGCAAACCGTAGGATGCACGGACTACCAGATTGTCTATCCATTTGGCATTTGCCATAAAAGGTTCTTGAGAGATACGCCACAAACCACTGACTGAATATAATGGCAGATAACGGTATTTCTTGTCTACACCGAACAGGTCGGAACCGTCAAAACGGATACTTCCGCCCAATGTATAGCGGTTTAGCAAAGAATAAGACAGGGTTGAGAAAGCGGATACGTATGCATTCTCCACATGAGCTTTCTCGTGTAACTTGAAAGCCTGGCTTTCTTCCGGGAAGATAATTGGCTTTGTAGTCAGTGTCTTCCGGTCAAATCCATAACCGGCGCTATACAGCTTTTCTTCCCATGTCTTGCGGATTTCTGTTCCCACCATTACTTCAAATTCATGGATGTCATTGTAGGTATCGCGGTATTCTCCCATCGCTTTCCAAGTGAGCTGGGACAGTGAGTTTTCGTTAGCCTTATGGAATCCTCCTTCCGGCAGGTAAGTTACGTCATTATTACGATGATTCTTCTTCTCTGTACGCATCACATAACTTTCTTCTTCAGCGATTTTTTCGATAGAAGTTTTATCCAGTTGCAAACCGAGTTGGGTGGTAATTTTAAAACGGTCGTCAAATCGCAGTTCAGCGTCGAAGATAGATGAAAGGCCGTTAATGGTAGTTTCGTTACTCGTATTTTTCCGTTCTTCGAAGAGGTTAAGACCAAAATCCATATCCGTATCATCTTCTACATCCACATCGTAATTATAGTTGCCATTGGCATCATAAGGAGTGAAATAAGGATTTGCCAGACGTGAATAATAGATCGGGTTCGTCAGTCCCCGGTCATCCGGCAAATAGGTTGAGTTCTTACGGCGATTGGCAAACATGGAAGCACCGACTTTCAATATGCTGTTCACCTTATAGCTGGTCTTCATCACTAAATTCAGACGTTCGGCAGAGACATTGGGAATATTACCGTTTTCCTTCATATATCCGAAGGAAGTGTAATAAGTTGCCTTTTCGCTACCACCGGAAAGAGATAAGTTGTACTCCTGTGTAAATGCATTACGGAAGAGGATATCACTCCAGTCCGTATTAGTTGCCTTTAGTCTATTGATTGCACCTTGAGCATTGGAGGACAAAGCGTTCCAACCTCCGTCTTTGAAGTTTTTGAGTTCTCCCAATCCGGAGATAATGCGATATACCTCACCTTTGGTCTCTCTGTAAGGGTAGCCGGATTCCAGCAAGTCAAGTTCCAGACCTACTTTCTCTTCTGAATTCAATAGATTCAAGCGGTCTATATTCAACTTAGGAGAATATGTCAGCTTTGAAGAGAAGTTAATAACCGGTTTCCCGATTTTACCTCTCTTTGTGGTAATCACAATTACACCGTTAGCTGCACGGGCACCATAGATGGCAGTTGCGGCAGCATCTTTCAGAACGGTGATATTATCGATATCGGCAGGATTCAGACCGGCAATAGCGGTTTGACCTATGTTATCGATGTCTTTCAATACTTCCATATTGGGAATGTTCGTTCCTTCCAATGGAATACCGTCCAGCACCCACAAAGGGTCTTGCGTACCATTCAGAGAGGATGTACCACGAATACGGATTTTGGCAGGAGCACCCGGAGTACCGGAAATGTTGCTTACGGAAAGTCCGGCAATCTGTCCGGCCAATGCCTGGTCTATACTCTTGGTTGCACCCATCATCTGGTCCGAGATGTCGATTTTTGACACGGCAGCCGTCAGTTTACGGCGTTCTACTGTCTGATATCCCGTTACAACTACCGCATCAAGCATATGAGCGGAAGGTTGAAGAGTGATGTCATATTGTTTTTTGCCCGGAATGAGTTTTATTTCCACTACATCATAACCAACGTAGCTGCAATAAAAGCGGGTAATGCCATCCGGAATTGAAATAGAGAATTTACCGTCGATATCCGTAATGATACCAATAGTCGATTGATTATTCCCGTTTTTCTTTAGATCATCAGCCGTCACATAGACAGATGCGCCTATGAGAGGCAAGTTATCCTCAGAAGAAATTACTACACCCTCTACTTGTCACTCTGCGGCAAGGGCGTAAGTGAGCGTTCCTATTAGTAATAGGAACGCGACAGATAAGCGTCTTTTCATCCGTTAAAATAATAAAATTAATACTTAAATTGAAAACTGGTTTTAAAGTCCTAATGCTGTGTTGATACGGAGAATCATATCTTTATAATGATATTTGGTTGCCACATCCGATGTTCCCAGACGACTCTGGAGTAAATCCTTGATGCGAAGCAATTCTCCTCGTTTCACGGAAATTGCATCTGAGATGCGATTCAGCTGGGAACCGTAAAAGTTCAACTCGCGGCGGGCACCCATACGATCTGAATCCAGTGCGCGGTGAGCATGCTCGTCACAACTGCAAAGGGGGATTTGGTTATCCAGCAGGAAGTGGTTATCCATTAATTTTTTGTTGATTTTGACTCCTTCGCTTTCGGCAGCAGCTGTAATCAAGGCGCCTACAAAGTTTTTCTGTAAGGTACGTGTCATGACATCAGGTAGTGCACCCCGCTCCGTGGTTGCGAAGATACTGCGGTGTAAACCGTCCATCAACTCTACGGCTGTGAAAGCCTTTTTGCCATTCACTGCTTCGTTTTCGAGCATACGTACCAGGCGGTTATTGGATAAGAGGTCCCAAAGAATATAAGATTGGGCATTCTTCAAGACTTGTGTCGGTGCATTTTCTACTATGCCCAGCGGAGTGTTACGGAGCAAATAGGTATATTCACCCACTTCTGTGTCGAATAACCACTTCGGGTAAGTCAATACTTCATCAAGTAAGAATTTCAAAGCAGCCTGCTGCTTTTCCTTCTCTACAAAAGTGTAAGTTTTCTGACCGTCACCCACCACTGTATTTTCCATATAGATACCCCCTATATTGGCAAGTACATGGTATAGATAATTATTCCATTGGTTGATCACTGCATAATATAAACGTGAAGCTTCTTCATACGTTTGTCCCTTCTCTCCGGTAGTTGTCCATTTGATAATTTCGGGAACAATCCGCTTCAGGTTTGCAATGCCATATTGGGAAGAACGTACGGCATCATCGTCCAGGTCTTCATTCTGTGCACGGGGATCTACGGCATCACGTACATCCTGCGCCTCACTGTATTTATAAAGACGGTCTGTATGGCGGCTCAGGAAATCATAAAGCAAATCCTTTTCTTCCTCCGGAGTTTCTTTACCATACCAGCGATAACCGTATTCGATGGCAAAAAGATCGTAAGGGCCGATATGCGGTGAGAGTGCAGTTATCCCGTCACCGGGTTGTGCCACGTAGTTGAAACGGGCATAATCCATGATGGAAGAAGATGTAGAGTTCATCCGGTCGGTAAATGACTTAGAACGGAGTGAGTCCGTGGGAAATGCCCATGACCCCATCATGTTATGACGCAATCCTAAAGAGTGCCCTACTTCATGGCAGGCTACAAAACGCATGGCGTCACCCATCAGTTCATCGGATAACTTGATGCCGCGTGCTTCCGGATGCACAGTACCTGTCTGTACGGTAATCCATTCTTGAAGCATATTCAGTACATTGTGCCACCACATGATGTCCGCTTCCAGAATTTCTCCTGAACGAGGGTCCAGAATAGAAGGACCCATAGCATTTGCCTTGGTTGAGGCTGCATAAGTCAGTACGGAATAGTTCACGTCGTCCATGTCTACCGTCATGCTGTCCGTAATATCTTTGGCGATGATGGCGTTCTTGAAACCGGCACGTTCAAAGGCAACCTGCCAGTCTTCGATACCTTGTTTGATATATTTGCGCCAACGATACGGTGTGGAATTCTCTATGTAGAATACAATCGGTTTAGCCGGTTCCACCAACTCACCACGCAGATAGCGCTCGCGATCTTCCGGTTTCGGTTCCAGGCGCCAGCGAGTGATGAACTGTTGTTTGCCAACCCGTTGCTGTCCGTCGCTATAGCTAAGCAAAGGATTGGTAAAGTAGCCTACACGGGCGTTATCCAGGCGACCGGTCATCGGTGTTTCCGGCAGTAACATCAGTGACGAACTTACTTCGACAGTTACATAGATGGAAGTCGTTCCTTCAGTCACTTTCGTTGTCAGTTCGGACGTAGCCACCACATTATTCTCGAATGACTTGATTGAGAGAATGCGTGACAAATTCTTGATGGAAGAGGTTCCCAGATTTATATTGGTAAATACATTGTTGATGCTTGTCTCTGTACCATCATAAATATCATTCACTTTGATAACCATGGTGGTAGAGTCATTGTTGAATGCCTCGATTTTGAAGCCGGCTATCAATGGAGAAATATAATTATCACGTACCGACTGGCTGATGGCATCTTCGGCAGGAGCGAGGGGAAGAGGGCGGCTTTGACGAATCAGCAACTTGTTTGTTGCCTTATCCAGTTCGAAGCGCACCATCTGGTTTTCATAATTGGTACCGCGGTTTACTCCGGCCTCATTCAGTTCGGAAGGGACACGTTGGAGCTTGTTCACTACCAGCATGTCTCTGCCCAGCAGGTTCGTCGGCACCTCAAAATAGTAATCGTTCTTTTTCTGGTACACATTGAACATACCACGGCGAATGGTGCTACCGTCTCCGGTCAGTTTCTCGTACTCGTTTTTTGATTTAACACTGTCGTTAGGTTCACTTTTCTTTTTCTTTCGGAACCATCCCATAGAATCGGGCGTAGAATTTACAGCATGCACTATAACAGGTTCACACATGAAAGCGCCTGTAGCCACTGTAGTCAGCAAAATTGTTTTAAGTTTCATCAGTTATTATCAATTATCATCATGCTCCCCTCTCTACTCATAGAATAGGGGACGGCAAAGATAGCAAAACTATCTATATGAATAGATAGCTGCAATTAGTTTTGACGTTTTTTCTTTTATAACTCAAAGAGTCTTTCAATTATAAAAAACAGTATATGTTAAAGAAAAAGGCAAAGAGAGTTGACAAGTTAACAAGTTAACAAGTTAACAAGTTAACGAGTTAACAAGGGGCTACGCAATGCTTTTGTGCCGCATGGAGCCTTCTCCCCTTGTCAACTCGTTAACTTGTCAACTCTCTTTGCTGCTTAAAGTCGGCTTAGTCAAATAAACTCTTGAACTTCTTGAAAATCTTTTCTTTAATTGAAGTATTCGGTTTGAAATTGTCTGAGCCTTCCATTTCTTCGAGTGCTTTTTTCTCGTCTTTGTTAAGAGTTTCCGGTACATATACGCTAACATTTACTAATAAATCTCCCGTACCGTATCCGTTCACACTTGGCAGCCCCTTTCCGCGAAGCCGGAGTACTTTACCCGGTTGGGTGCCCGACTCAATCTTCACTTTCACCTTGCCGTCGATGGTGGGTATTTCTACCGCGCCACCTAAAGCAGCTGTCGGGAAGCTGAGAAGCAGGTTGTAAATCAGGTCGTTTTCGTCGCGGATCAGTTCTTTATCCTGCTCTTCCTCTACAAGAATCAACAAGTCACCCGGAATGCCATTGTGTTTACCGGCATTTCCTTTGCCGTTCATAGAAAGCTGCATACCCTCCATTACACCTTTAGGTATATTCACGCTTACTACTTCTTCACCGTAAACAATACCTTCTCCGGCACACACTTTACATTTATTCTTGATGATTTTTCCTTCGCCACCACAAGTAGGGCAGGTAGTACGTGTCTGCATTGTACCGAGGATTGTCTGCTGGTTGCGAATCACCGAACCGCTACCTTTACAGGTCGGGCAAGTTTCCGAACCGCCGTCACCTTCAGCACCTGAACCATGACAATGGTCACAAGGAACGTACTTTTTCAGTTTGAATTTCTTTTCTACACCGGTGGAAATTTCTTTCAGGTTCAGTTTGACCTTTACGCGCAAATCCGAACCGCGAAAACGCGCACGTTGCGAACTTCCGCCTCCGAAGCCTCCTCCGAAACCGCTGAAACCTCCTCCGAAGCCACCGCCATGTCCACCGAAGATATCTCCGAACATAGAGAAGATATCATCCATAGACATACCGCCACTGAAGCCACCGAACGGACCACCGTTTCCGGCAGCACCACTCATTCCTGCATGACCGAATTGATCATAACGGGCACGCTTGTCCGCATTGCTTAGTACGTCGTATGCTTCTGCCGCTTCTTTGAATTTTTCTTCCGCCACTTTGTCACCCGGATTCTTGTCAGGATGATATTGAATGGCTTTTTTGCGATAGGCTTTCTTTATTTCCTCTACCGTTGCTGTCTTTTCGACTTCCAGTACTTCGTAGTAATCTCTTTTTTCCATATATATTATGTTATTCTCCTACCACCACTTTGGCATGGCGGATTACTTTGTCGTTTAGCATGTATCCGGTCTGTACACAGTCTAGAATCTTGCCCTTCAAAGCTTTATCCGGCGCGGGAATGACAGCCACTGCTTCGTGGAAATCAGTGTCAAGAGGCTTTTCCTTAGTCTCGATCACTTTTACGCCGTCCTGTGCCAATACAGACATGAACTTGTTATAAATCAATTCCACTCCTTCCTTCACGGCTGCTACGTCTGTGGCAGTTTCCATGTTTTTCAGAGCGCGTTCAAAGTCGTCCACGATTGGAAGTATACTGCTGATGGTCTTTTCGCCACCGTTCAGGATCAGCTCGGCTTTTTCTTTCATCGTGCGTTTACGGTAGTTGTCAAACTCGGCAGAAAGGCGCAGATACTTATCCTTCTGGTCTTCTATCACTTTGTTTGCTTCTTCCAGCTCTTTGGCAAGCTTCTCCTCTTCTGTCAGGGCAGCTTCATCCTGTTGTACATCTTCCGTTTGGGATTCTTCATTTTCCGTAGCTTCCTTCTGGGCAGCTTCGGACATTAACTCTTCTTCGTTGATGTTTTCTTTTTCTTTCGGGTCCATATTTCTATTCTTATTATTCTTGTAAAAAGGATTTGTTTTCATTGCTGTCAAGGGTTTAAGTTAGTATATCGCTGTACCAACAAAAACTTTGCCAAATAGGCAGCTTTTGTCTAAAACGCCGCAAAGGTAATACTTTTATGTCAGATTGACAGCGCATTTCTACGAGTATTCATAGAAAAATGTCTATCTTTGCACCCGCAAAATACAGAGTAATAGGTATTAGGTAATAAATTGTAAATCGCTAAATAAGAAAATAGATCAATGATTACAGTCTCGAACGTTTCCGTACAGTTTGGAAAAAGGGTGTTGTTTAATGATGTAAACCTGAAGTTTACAAGTGGTAACTGTTATGGTATTATTGGTGCTAACGGTGCTGGAAAATCTACTTTCCTGCGTGCCATATCCGGTGACTTGGATCCTACAACCGGTTCTATTATGTTGGGTCCGGGCGAACGCCTCTCCGTTTTAAGTCAGGACCACTTCAAGTGGGATGCACTTACGGTAATGGATACCGTAATGATGGGGCATACCATTTTGTGGGATATCATGAAGCAACGTGAAGTGCTTTATGCCAAAGAAGACTTCACAGATGAGGATGGCTTGAAAGTTTCTGAATTGGAAGAGAAATTTGCGGAACTGGACGGCTGGAATGCAGAAAGTGATGCTGCCGCTTTGTTGAGTGGCCTGGGCATTAAGGAAGATAAGCATTATTTGCTGATGGGTGATTTGAGTGGTAAGGAGAAGGTACGTGTCATGCTGGCACAGGCACTTTTCGGTAATCCGGATAACTTGTTGCTGGATGAGCCTACCAATGACCTTGATATGGAAACAGTGATGTGGCTGGAAGATTATCTGGCTAACTTTGAACATACTGTGTTGGTTGTAAGCCACGACCGTCACTTCCTCGATTCTGTTTGTACGCATACGGTCGATATCGATTATGGTAAGATCAATCTTTTTGCCGGTAACTATAGTTTCTGGTATGAGTCAAGTCAGTTGGCTTTGCGTCAGCAACAGAACCAGAAGGCTAAGGCAGAGGAGAAGAAGAAAGAACTGGAAGAGTTTATCCGCCGCTTTAGTGCCAATGTGGCAAAGAGCAAGCAGACTACCAGCCGTAAGAAGATGTTGGAGAAACTGAATGTAGAAGAAATTAAACCTTCTTCACGTAAATATCCGGGCATTATCTTTACTCCCGAGCGTGAACCGGGCAATCAGATACTGGAGGTTTCCGGGCTGACCAAGACGCTGGATGACGGTACAATACTTTTCCGCGATGTCAATTTCAACGTGGAGAAGGGAGATAAGGTTGTATTCCTTTCCCGTGATCCCCGTGCCATGACTTCATTCTTTGAAATTATCAATGAAGAAGCGAAACCGGATGCAGAAACTTTCAACTGGGGTGTCACGATTACTACTGCATACCTGCCGTTGGATAATACTAAATATTTCAATACGGATCTGAACCTGGTGGACTGGTTGGGCCAGTTTGGCGAAGGTAATGAAGTGTATATGAAGAGCTTCCTGGGCCGTATGCTGTTCTCCGGTGAAGAGGTGCTGAAAAAAGCAAGTGTATTATCGGGAGGTGAAAAGATGCGTTGTATGATTGCCCGTATGCAGTTGCGCAATGCCAACTGTCTGATTCTGGATACTCCTACCAACCACCTTGATTTGGAATCTATCCAGGCATTTAATAATAACCTGAAAACTTATAGAGGTAATATCTTGTTTTCCTCACATGACCATGAGTTTATACAAACGGTTGCCAATCGTATTATCGAACTGACTCCGAATGGCATTATCGATAAGATGATGGAATATGATGAATATATCACTTCGGATCATATCAAGGAGCTGAGAGCTAAGATGTACGCACAGTAAATATCTGCTCTTTGAATAAAAAATATCGCCTTGCAATATTCAGTTATTGTAAGGCGATATTTTTAAGTGATGAGTCGTTCTTATAAAGATTGAGGAAAAAAGCCTAAAAGGTTGTTATATATGTAAACTTTGTCTATATTTGCACCATGAGAAAAGAAAGAGAAATATTATACTATGAGAATTACTTCATAGATTTCTTTGAGTCCATTAGATGATGGTGCAAGGAAAAAAGTCTCTTATGTGCTCGATATGCTTAAAACACAAGAACGGCTTAATAAAAACTTTGTGAAGTTAATTCGTGAAGGTGTTTACGAGTTGAGAGCAAGCCATAATGGAAATATTTATCGGGCTTTCTTCATTTTTGATGATGGCAATATTGTTATGTTGTTCAATGGATTTCTGAAAAAGACACAGAAAACGCCTGATAACGAAATTGAAAAAGCATTAAAACTTAAAAATGAATATTATGCAAGCAAACCCTAAGATTGGAAGTATGGATGCCGTATTAGATAAATTATATGGCAAAGTGGGCTCACCTGAAAGAGAAGAGTTTCGCAAAGAAGCATATTCTTACTGTGTAGGGCAAATAATTAGTGATGCACGGAAGCAAGAAAAAATGACACAATCCGAACTGGCTGAAAAAGTAGGAACTAATAAGACCTATATATCAAGAATAGAAAAAGGAGTTATAGAGCCGGGGGTTGGTTTGTTTTTTCGTATTATTGATGCACTGGGACTTAAAATAGAAATCGTAAAACCTATCATGTAAGTTTGCAGAGCCTTTAAAGCTACGACCTGCTTTCATGCTGAACACCGTGACTCTGCCCCAACTTGGGGCAGAATTGTATAATAGTCCTATCATATCTTTTCCCCATTCACTTTCACCATGCTTATTTATAAATCAGCTTATTCTTTCCGTCCTCTCCAAACAGGTTATCTCCCAAGGTCGTAATCTTGTTCCCTGTAGCTACTACATAACGCAGGTTATCACATCCCATAAATGCGCCGTATTCAATAGCCGTCACTCCGGCAGGTAATTCCAATGTACCGCATAAACGTCCGCAGCCACTGAAAGCACGTTGCCCGATACTTTTCAAACCTTTGGGAAGCTGAATACGCAGTAAGTATTTCTTCTGTGTGAATGTATATTCGGGAATAGCTGTGGCGCTACATTTACTAAGATCTGCAGCAACGAGATTAGGCATATAATCCCGGATCAGGATAAAATCCGCTTCATCCAGTTTACCTTCTACAGTCAGGAAGTTTACATCCTTAGGTTGCAAACCGGCTTCTACCAATTCACTGGCAAGGCTTCCCATTAATCCTATCTGTACAGATACTTCTACAGGCTCACCTTCTATCACGGCAAAGGTATCCCAATGTTTCTTGCCACGGTAAGAGTCACTGCTACCCAGAGGTACAAAAATGGCCGTAATACTATCTGCCAAGGCTTCAGACATCAGATTGGGAGCGGTCTTTTTTCGTAGTTGGCATACTTGCAGATTTGTACATCCCTTGAATGCAGCATCTTCTATATTCTTGATTTTCTCTGAGAGAATAATTTTCCGGAGCGTTGATTTTCCGGTAAAGGTACTGTCATTGGTCTGCTGGCAGAATGCATAAGCAGGTACACAATTAGGCGGATATATATAGAAGCGATCAGGAAAAGTACCGCTTTTTCCGGCATAAGTACTGATTGATGCATTGGAGATATCCAATACCTGCAAATTTTTGAATTCATCCCGCAGGTGTTTGAAATCAATAGCATTCAGTTTCCCGGTCAATGTAAGATGAGTGACGCTGTTGGCCTCATCTTCTGTGAGCATGGATACTAAAGTACCGGGCTTGGCAACGAAAAATGTTTTGTTATTGGCTGGGTTGCCTGTATTTTGTGCAACTGCTACATAAGTACATGCAGCCAGCATTATAGTGGCGAATATTCGTTTTATCTTCATGGCTGTTACATATATGTTTAGACAAATATACGGTTTTTACAGTAAATAGCTTTCTATTTTTAATTTTATAGGTATTTTTGCCGGGGTATTAACATAAAGAAACGAAGGATATGGAATCAATGAATGAAGATGCAAATACTGTAAAGGAACCGTCAAAACTTGTCACTTATCTGGTTGTTTCGGCCAAGATTGCCGTTTATATATTTTTGATGTTGGGATTTACCGGAATATTGGCAGCTGTTTGCATAAAGCCGCTCTCTTTTTTTAAGATAAGTGGAATATTGGAAGAAGTTGTGATGCAGAGTGCTTTTCTGGCTGGGAGTTTTTTGGCGGCTTGGCTTCTGCTGAAGAATTGGGACCACCTTCCGATTGCAGATTTGGGATTATCCCTGAAAGGGCGTGCAAAAGATATCTTCTGGGGTACATTCGTTGCCCTGGCAATCTATGCTGTCGGATTTGGAATATTATATGCGATGGGAGAGATTGAAATTGCTGCCGTGCACTTTAGCGCGTACGATTTACTGCTGTCCTGGATATTAATGTTGCTGGTTGCTCTTACAGAAGAGATTGCTTTTCGTGGTTTTGTCCTGGGGCATTTGCTGACCGCAGGTGTCAATCGCTTTGTGGCATTGTTTCTTTCTTCTGCATTGTTTTCCCTGATGCATATTTTTAATCCCAATTTTTCTCTGATTGCTTTTCTGAATATATTGTTGGCGGGAATTTTAATAGGTTCTACCTATATATATACGCGTAATTTATGGTTTGCTATCGCTCTTCATCTTTTCTGGAATTGGCTGCAAGGTCCGATTCTCGGTTTCGAAGTAAGTGGAGGAAGATTGGGCGGTACTTTATTGTCTTTGGAATTACCGGAAGAGAATATCATCAACGGCGGTACATTCGGTTTCGAGGGCTCCATCCTATGCACCGCGTTGATGATTATTGCTATTGTGATTACTCTGAAATTGCAGGATAAGTTTAGAACTCGCCGACCACCGCAGTGCCGGGTTCAAAAAACATGATGTAATAAATGGGAATATAAGTGATTTCGCTCTTCTGATAAACCTTTTGCTCATTGGACAGGACGAAAGCCCGGTGAATGTTGTATGTTTCTACTTTTAAAAACTTATTAAGCGCACTATGAACGGTGTAATCTTTACCTGATTTGATTTCCAATGGTATCACACTGAGGTTATCTGCATCATCTATCAGATAATCCACTTCGCCATTGTTCTTATTATCATAGTAATACAGATTAAAGCCATGTGCACGCAATTCTTGTGCCACAACAGTTTCGTAAACCGAACCTAAATTAACGCTTTGCACGTCTTGCATAATGGCTTGTATATTGTTCTTAAAGAACAAACCGGTGAGCAATCCGACATCGTTTAAATAGAGTTTGAGCAGATTCTTGCCGCAATTCTCCACCAGCGGATAGCTGGGCACACTTATGGCTTTCACTTCTAAAGCAACCCCCGCCGAGATAAGATAATCGAATTCTTCCTCATAATCTGCCATCCGTTTACCTTTTTTCCCTTCAATGTCTTTCGCCACCATGCGCTTTTTCTTGTTCTCCAAATTGGATGGAATCAGGTTATATACACGTTGTATCTTTAATTTGGCGTGCTCTTTTTCGTATTTTGAGGCATCTACTCCGTAAAGAGTCAGAATATCTTCCTGTATTTTACGAATAGCCATCACATTCTTCTCTTCAACAAATGTTTTCACGGCATCGGGCAATCCGCCTACAATCAGATACTTCTTGAATAAATCAAGCATTTTGGCATGTAGAGAATCCGGCAAAGGCCGACGTTCCAGAAACTGGGTCCGCATAGTGGAGATGGCAAATTCACCGACCCCATTGGCTATGAGAAATTCCTCAAAGTCCATGGGATACATGTGCTTTATTTCGATACTGCCTAAAGGAATGGAAGATGTATTCCTCAATGTTACACCCAGTAGAGAACTGCTTGCTATATAGGTAAAACGGTTGTCTTCTTTCAAGAATTTTAGCAAGGTGAGCAGGTGCTCGTAAGCCTGAATCTCATCAATAAAGACAAGTGTATCGGCTCGATTTTTCATTCTGTCACCTGCTATCACGCTCAGTGCTAAGTAGAAATCGTTCACGGTTTTGGCATCCGCAAAGATTCTGTCTCCTAATTTATCCTCCTCCATGTTTACCTCTATATAGTTTTTATAGAGTTTCTGTCCGACATGACGGATAATAAATGATTTACCTATCTGCCGTGCTCCATCCACAATAAGCACTCTATTGGAGTCTGATTGCAGATAGCTTTCAATATAACTTTCAATCTTGCGATATAGCATATTACACTTTTCTAATGTTTATACGGCAGTAAATATACACTTTTCTATTGATAATGCAATCAATAGGATACACTTTTCTTAATCCGCATGTTAGGAAGCATCGCTGATCAGCTTCAAAGCGATTCGTTTGCGATCCATGTCCACACTCAATACCCGAACCCGGACATGCTGGTGAATAGATACAATTTCATTCGGATCGGAAACAAAACGGTCGGCAAGTTGTGAAAGATGAATCAGGCCGTTTTCTTTAATACCTATATCCACAAAAGCGCCGAAGTTGGTTATATTACCTACAATGCCGGGAAGTTCCATACCTTCATGCAGGTCATTGATGGTACGTACGTTTTTATCAAATTCGAAAATTTGGATCGGGCCTCGCGGGTCACGTCCCGGTTTTTCCAATTCCTGCAGGATATCCTTTAAGGTAGGCATGCCCACGGTAGGAGTGAGGTACTTTTCCGGTTGGATTTTTAGGCGAAGTTCCTTGCTGGTAATAAGCTCTGCTACGCTGCATCCCAAGTCTTTGGCCATTTGTTCTACTATACAATAGCTCTCCGGGTGGACGGCTGTGTTATCCAAAGGATTTTTGGCTTGAGGGATACGAAGGAAGCCGGCGCATTGCTCAAAAGCTTTGGCTCCCATGCGCGGTACTTTCATCAGTTGTTTACGCGAAGCGAATGCACCATTTTCAGCACGGTAATTTACTATGTTTTGTGCCAGTTGAGGGCCTAAACCCGAAATATAAGTCAGCAGATGGCTGCTTGCCGTATTTAGGTTCACTCCCACCAGGTTTACACAACTTTCTACGGTCAAGTCCAGTGATTTCTTTAATTTCGTCTGGTCTACGTCATGCTGGTATTGACCTACACCAATGGATTTCGGATCGATTTTAACCAATTCAGCCAATGGGTCCATCAGTCGGCGGGCGATGGATACAGCTCCGCGCACTGTGACGTCGTATTCCGGAAATTCATCACGGGCAATCTTGGATGCAGAGTAAATGGAAGCTCCTTGCTCGCTTACAACAAATACTTGGATTTCCTGCCTGAAAGTCTGATGTTTCAGAAACTCTTCTGTTTCACGACTTGCCGTTCCGTTTCCTACCGCTATGGCTTCTATATGGTAAGCTTCTATCATCTTTTGTATTTTAGACACAGCTTCTGCGGTTTTGTATACCGGGGCATGCGGGTAGATATTCTCATTGTGCAGTAAATTGCCTTGCGCATCCAGGCATACCGCTTTGCAACCTGTACGGAATCCCGGATCGATGCCCATCACCCGCTTTTGTCCCAATGGAGAAGCCAGTAATAATTGGCGCAGGTTCTGAACGAATACCCGGATGGCTTCTTCGTCCGCCTGTTCTTTACTTTGTGCGGCAAATTCCGTTTCGATAGAAGATTTCAGTAAACGCTTATAGGCATCTTGTACGGCTTCCGCCACTTGTTCTCCGCAAGCATTGTTGTTGCGGACAAAACGGCGTTCCAGACGTTCCACACACTCTTCATCATCAGGGCTTATGCTGACTTTAAACAGCCCTTCGGCTTCGGCACGGCGAATGGCCAGCAATTGGTGTGAGGTGCATTTTTTCAGTGGCTTACTGAATTCAAAGTAATCCCGGTATTTATCAGCTTCACTCTCTTTTCCTTTCACCACTTTAGCCGTGATGACAGCTTGCTGGGAGAAGGCGAAACGTACAGTGTTACGTGCCTGTTCGTCTTCACTGACCTGCTCTGCAATGATATCCCGTGCTCCTTTCAATGCATCTTCCGCATCTTTCACTTCTCCTTTGACGTATGCTTCTGCGCGCTTCTCAGGGTTCGGTTCCCGCTGCAACATCAGTAGTGTTGCCAAGGGTTCCAGACCTTTCTGGCGGGCTACTTCTGCACGCGTACGGCGTTTGGGCTTGTAGGGTAGGTAAATGTCTTCAAGAATGGTACTATCCCAGGTTTCATCAATACGCTTTTGTAGTTCAGGAGTCATTTTCCCCTGTTCGTTGATAGTGCTGACGATAGTTTCTTTTCGTTTAGCCAGTTCATTCAGCTTCTCATATTGGGTTTTGATTGCTTCAATTTGCACTTCATCCAATCCTCCGGTAACTTCTTTACGGTAACGACTGATGAAGGGAATCGTAGCTCCGTCCGCCAATAAATCGAGCGTATGGCCGATTTGTTTCTCAGAAATACTGAGGGCGGCAGAGATCATACGGTGAAATAACTGTATCATGTTGAATCGTTTTTTGAATAATGAGCGTCAAAGGTACAAAAGAATTATAAAAAACTCAAGTTTCGCAAACTTTATACAAAGCTTACGAACCTTACATAAAAACAGGCACTAAATTCCCGGAAAGCCTTTATTTGAAAAAAGGGAGCCTTTTACAGCCCCCTATATTCCCTTTCCGCATTGAAGCACGGACAAGGTTTTATCGGATTCAAATCATGATGCCCCACAATCAGTGCGCGTGGAAAAATACGTTTCAACTCACGCAGCAGGGCCAGCAGTGAAGCCTTTTGTTCCAACGTGCGGGTGTCGGACGGTCGGCCTTCGGCATCCAGTCCTCCTTCGTAACAGATGCCGATGGAGTGGCGGTTATGGTTGAGGCAATGCGCACCGATTTTTTCCGTTGGACGGCCACGATGAATCTCCCCGTCGCGGGTTACGTAGAAATGGTAGCCAATGTCGCTGAAGCCACGGTGGCGGATGTGTTCGCGACGACAATCCTCAAGGCTCAGGCGCACGCCCTGAGGCGTGGCCGAGCAATGAATAATGAGGAGGGTAATCGTACGCATGGCTACTTGCAGGCGCCTAAACCTAAAGCTCCCACTATGGCGGTGGCTACGGTGATGATTACTTTGAGGACAATGCCCCATACGGATTTTGACTTTTTTTTCTTCATTCATGATGAGTGGATAATTAATAATTAAAAATTAAAAATTAGAACTTGAAAAATTGAACACTGGGAAAATTAATAATTAAATGTTAAGCATTGAAACTTGAAGATTAAATCCTCGCGCAGCCTTTAATTTTTAATTATTAATTTTTAATTTCTACGGCCTTCGGCTGTAGATTATCCCAACGGGTCATCTTCAATTCCCCCGTCGTTTCCTCCGCCGCTTCCGTCGGGCTTATTACCGGACGGTTTGCCTTCTACGGTGTACATGGAAGACTCCTTCATCTACCCTTCCAGGTTAATCTGTGCATTGCTCAGTTCTCCCGTAGCACGGGCACGGAGTTTCAGCCCCTTCACGTTGTTGGCCAGTGAGAAGTCGGCAGCGGATTGCGCGCCTTTCTTGCTGACAATTCCCACGGAGAAAATGGCGAGGTCGTCCATTTTTACATTCTTTCCGTCCAGAATCAGCTCCTTGGTGCAGGACACCATGTCAGTCAGCACTCCCTTGATGACGCCGGACGAGTAGGGGGTGTTGTGGTTGGACATGTGCTTGGCAAGTTTCTCAATGTCGAAAGTCTCCTCAATTACGGGACGTGCATACCAGAGACCTTTCAGCGGGCTGTTTTCGCCCGTCACTTGATACTTTTTGTAACGAATCATAGTTTGATAAACAAATTAAGAATTAATAATAAAAAATTAAATATTCACGGTGTTGAACTCAACGATGCAAAGATAATACCGTGTATACAGGTGTTTGTCACTTTCGGATTGTTACGGTCGATTATGGGCGGTTTCTGTCTGTTATTTATATACGTATAGTTGCCAATGTCATGATTTATAGCTATATTTGATGAAATATAACACATGAATGTCAGATATGAACACTTTTGAAATCCGTACCTATGGGCGCACCGAACTTGCCCAGCTTTATTGTCCCAATCTTTGTCCCGAATCCGCTTACCGCAAGTTGAAGCATTGGATTGAACTTTATCCCGGCCTGTGTGATGACTTGGCCGCTGTGGGGACGTCCTCTCACTCCCGCACCTATACGTCCGCCCAGGTGAGCCTGATAGCGGCTGCACTTGGCGAACCTTAAAGTTGAGGTTGGGCGGCGTAAAGTTGAGGTTGGTACACTTGGTACAGAGGTTCACTGTTCCCGTTCGTTTCGCACACACGTGCGTATTTATGGTTAGGGCTTTTGATAAGTTCCGTTTCCATCCACACTCTCCACCAGACCGTGCTTCTGCAAGCGCTTGAGCCAGGTAGAGGCTGTTCCGGGTTTAATGCCTATCTCTTCGGCTTTTTTTATGAATTCGGCCCGTGTAAATTTCTTTTCCATGCATTGCACCAGTGCATCCCGGTCAGCATTGCCCCGGCTGGTGACTTCGGTAGCAGGTAGGAAGGAGAGGATATGGGTGGTGTGGCGGTAGAGGCTTTCGGCCAGGGACAGCACGGCATGGAAATCGTCGGGAGTGATGATGAGGTTCCATAAGCTGACGATGTGATCCTTCAGATTGTCCGGAGCGGTGTTCGGGTCGGGCGATACATTGGGTGAATCGGCTATCTCTTCGTGCTCCAATGCGCGGAGCATGGCCACCACTTCCATGATGCGGCAGATATTGATGGCCAGACGCGCCACGCTGCTCGACATTTCGTCACCGTTGGTCAGTCCGGAACGTACGAATAGACTGGAGAATAACCGGTTGAATTCCTCTTTCTGCCCGTCGGTGAGGCGCAGGGTGAAAAGTCCGTTCATGACGATGGCCTTCTGCTTTTCTTTCCATTCCATGCCCAGTGCAGTGAATATCTCTTCGAGATTGTTGTCGTTGTGGTCGAACTGGTTCTGCCAGTAGTGTATGGCGGGCATGTAGTAGAATACTTGCCGGGAAAAGAGTCCGTTTTCGGCACTGGGTATCAGGGGCTTCACTTGTGCTGGGGTGCCGGAAAGAAGTACGGCGAGATAGCTCTTTTTCACTTCGCGGTATTCCCGGTCGGTGCGGCGGTTGTAGGAGAGGCCGTCGTGGTCGAAGGCCTTGCGCATGGTGTCGCTCCAGTGGCCGTACTCCGATCCTATGGCGGTGGAGATGGTGTCGGCCTCATTTTCGCATATCAGGCCGGTGCCGTCAGAATCCATCAGGTTCTGCAGGATACCCGTTCCGGTGTTGTTGCCGGAGATGAGGAACATCTTGTTGGGCGGGATTACGGGAGGCTCGGTCTTTGCACGTTCTTTGCCCAGTGTCTCGTACTTTGCTTTTTCGCGGCGATAGGATGCCATACTTTCGGCCACCTGTTTGCGGATTTCATCGTGGAGGGGTTCTACCAGCAGGCGTACCAGCGAGAGCACGCCTTTGCCTGATGCGGGCAGTGCTGTGATGAAAGTCTGTAGACAGGGCGAGATCATTTTTCCTCCGTAGGCACATCGCACGTGCCGTCCCATGCTGGCACCCAGTACGGTGACAGTTCCCAGTAGCAGTACGTCGCATTGGGCACGGGAGGTGCCGTAGCTAACGATGCGTTCCAAGGGATAAGGCCAATGAGTGTGCTCGTCGAAAGTGGGCAGGGGAGAGAGAGGGCTGCTGTCCAGTAGGTTTTCTTCCTCATGTGCGGATACATCTTCTTCACGTGTGCGTGTGTGTGAGGCGGAAAAGGAGTGCGAACCTTGTGTACCAAGTGTACCCCATCCGTGCGGAATTTCGGATTGGACTTTTATGCCGCAAAGTTCGGCCAGATGGAAGGCGGTACCTATGTGTACGTTGTTGTGTCCGTTTTTCAGTGCATTGCTGAATAGTTTTTCGGCTGCTCGTGGATCGTACTTTGGTGAGAAACTGCACAAGGTCAGGAAATCTTGGCGGCCCGCTTCGCCACAGTCGGTGGTGATGGCAAATGCCAGTTGTATGTACTCTTGATAAGTGGGAGCGATGTCGGCTCCTGCATTTCTGACTGCTTCGGTCAGGCGGTGCAATGCAGATAATTGTTCCATTGGCTTTAAGTATTTTGAATTATAATTTGGGATGTTGATTCGTGATTTTAATTTTCGATGTTTATTTTTTAGTTCTCAAAAGCGCCCCTTCGTCATGGCAGAGGAAGCAGGAGCGTACGAGGTCTTTTCCCGATGTATCCACTCCTTTTCCGGGTTGGCGGTGGTTGCTGTCGTACATGCAGTGTACATAGTTCATGGCCCAGCGGATTCCATCTGTGGCGTTTTGTTCCGAGGCATGAGGAATGAAGGCTTTCACGCCCAGTCCACTGGGACTGATGAATGCCAGTGCGGGACACAGATAAGGGTCATCGAATAATTCTTGTCGCAGGATTTCGGCTTCTTCGGTGGATTCGAGATGATCGATGTCCACTACTACCAGTCCGGACAGCTCTTCCAGGCAGTCGCTTCGGCGACGGGTGAAGATTCCGCAAGGGGTCACGTAGGGCAGTGTTTGCTGCTTCAGGAGACGGCTGGTATTTTCGTCACCTTGCAGCGCGGCGTTTCGCACTTCAAGAGTCAATGCAGTGAGTTTCTCGTTGGAGGTTATCAGTTTATATATTTCTTCCAGATTTATTGTCCGTAGCGGAGTAAGTGTGGCGTTCTTTACAGTTCTTCCGGTTGTTTTGTCCTTAATCGGCAAAAAGAGGGCCCAAACCCGGGGCTGTGATTACAAGAATAATCGACCGTCGGGACATTATAGAAAAAGCATTTTTAGAGCTCTACATGATAAATTGTCTGAACGCGTCTCCAGAAAACGGATTGGCAACGCTTGCACGTTTTTTACACAAAAGAGAAAAGTTCCAGCAAAAGAACGGTAAACGAATATCAGTCAACACAATAAGGCTAGATTTGACTGAATTACTTAAAGAGTCTAAGTACACAAATCCGAGAAATAGAAAGAGAAAATAACAACAAAAAACAAGTATGAATTAGTGTTGAACAACATGTTGTAAAAGGACTTAATTTTGCCCCCGCTTTGGCAAAGATTAAGCCCTGCAGATGAGAAG
>Ga0192245_10044_pt1 | contig 58522 bp, 58 predicted proteins | sample Koala_Koa27_M3_FD_131238 | JGI IMG/M metagenome (GOLD analysis project Ga0192245, IMG submission 131238) | Enriched cells from koala feces incubated with labeled cellulose particles, San Francisco Zoo, California, United States - Koala_Koa2-7_M3 ...
CGTCGTTTTTGCCTTCGGTGTTGTTTTTGCTTTAGCTGTAGCTGGCGCAGCTGTATCTTTCTTGCGGATCGTAGCCTTTGGTGCGGCAGCGGTGGCGGCTCTGGAGGTTGTAGTACGGGTTGTTTGGGCAGTTGCCTCTTTCGCGGTATGGCGTGCAGAGGTTTTACCGGTACTTTTTGTGGTAGCTGCTTTGGAAGCAGTAGTTGCTTTTGTAGATTTCTTCATGGGAGTAATAGTTTTTGTTTCTTTATGGGTAGCCTTGGCCTGTGTACGTTTAGTACGGGCAGGTGTGGCTGTTGATTTCTCTTTGACAGCGGATGTTGTTTTTCCTCCGGATACACGCTTACCTGTGCCACTTGCCTGAGTAGCGTCTGCTTTCCGGGTAGTTCTCTTTACGGATGGTTGTTCCATTTCTTTTTTCAGATCTGCCAGGTCTTCCTGCATGTGTCCCCAATGAGAAGGTTCCTGCGATTTCTTATCGTACTCATGCTGGAGTCTGTAGGCTTTTCTCTCAGCCTTCTCTGTGGCAGATTGTGCATCTCCCTGTGAATACAGATCATGATCCGGAAGTTCCTCTATGGTATCCTGGATCCTTTTGGTCACATCATCCATTGTTTGTAAAGTTTAAGTTAAGACTTTAAGAAATAATTATCCACTAATACAATTTAGCTGACAAAAAGTTGCGGAAAAAATAATAATTATAGAAAAGTTTAGAATATATTAGGATAAACAGAAGCCAGATAACGCTGTTTAAAGGTCTTTTTACTGAAAAAATCCTATTTATAGATAACAGATAGAGAGAAAACAGAAAATGTACCTCTTTTTTTTCTTTTTTACACCGGAAGGAGTTCGTCGTACAATCTTTTCTGTATGTCAGGTAGATCTGTTCTTTCTGTTTCGTTGCTTGATCCTCATGCGATTCCAAGGCTGTGGAACGTATGGATCGTATCTTCTGTCTATGTCACTGCGAATGATTCAGTATGTTATATAACAGGTAGTTACAACAATATTTCTCCACAGGGATATCTTGTTTTTCTCCATAGAATGATCTATCTTTACCTCTGGAATTTTCTGTTTCACCCGTGCGGGGCCGGTCGGCCCTCAGGAGGGGCTCATTGGCACCTGCCCGGTGCCGACAGGCCCTGGCGCGGGGACAGGCTATTTTCCATAGTCTGTGGAGGAATCTTCCCTGGGAAAAGTATCCCTATGCTTATTTATAAACCTTTTCATACCGTAACAACTATGTCTGCAATCTATGATTTCAAAGAAAATCCGGGCCAGGATCCGGATCAGGAAAATCCTCTTTTCTATCCTTATCTGATCTCTTCAGGTACCGTTTCGTGTCAGAAGATCATGGAAGAGATCTGCCGGGCTTCTACCTTCACCGTTCCGGATCTGCAAGGTGCTCTGCATGCGCTGAGTGAAACTGTGATCCACTACCTGAACGATGGTTATCGGATAGAACTGAGCCATTTCGGCTATTTTTCTCCTACCGTAGGGGCTACCCGGCCGGTGTATGATCCGAAGAAGGTACGTTCGAAAGATATTTATTTCAATGGGGTCAACTTCCGGCCTTCTGCTGCTTTTCGCAAATCGTTGAACGGAAAGTTGAAGCGCGCGCGTCCCGGCCAGAGACACAGACGTTCTTCGGATCGCAGCGACGAGGAGTGCCTCCGTTTGTTATTGGATCATTTGAAGAAATACCCTTTCATTACGCGTCTGGACTATTCGGCACTGACCGGGAAGTTGAAAAATACGGCAATGAAGCAACTGAAGCGTTTCATCGCGGCCGGCCATATCGTATCTGATGGTACCGGGAACCGGGTAATATATATGCTGCCGGTCAGGGAATGAAGAGGTAAGCTGATGTAGGATTTGAAATTACTCTTTATTTCATTGGACAGAGTTTGTTTTTAGTAGACAGAAGAGCATAAGAAGAAAGATAAGATGTGCCGGATGACCTATATCTACAAATTATGAGCAGTCAGTCATAACTCAAAACTTATAACTTAAAACTCAAAACTTAAAACTTATAACTTAAAACTTATAACTCAAAACTTATAACCCAAAACTCTTTGATGTTCTTTTGTCTGAAACATATACATTCGCAGGCATACGAACAAAAGGAATAGGTATATTGCGGAGACGCGAATAGGGAGACGCAAATATGCGTTTCTACAAGTTACAGGTGGGTGTTATCCATCGATGGGATATTTGTCTTTCCAATCTACATCGTACCTATCAGTACATCGTAGGTCTCTTTATTCTACCGTGATGCCCATTTTCTTCATCAGAAAACAGGCGTTCATATTCTGTGCCACTCCTTCACGCATACCGTAAGAAAAGGTCAGTTCGTTGTCGCGGATATCCGCTTCGAAGCAATAGTTGCGTATCTCTTCGGGGAACTCTTCCGCCAGTTTTCCCAGCAACAGGTCGTGTGTAGCAATGATGCCGTTGGCGCGCAGCCGCATAAACTGCTGGATGAGGGCAAACGATCCTTTTTGTTTGTCGGTAGAGTTGGTTCCTTTGAGTATCTCATCCAGGATGATAAACAGTTCTTCGCCACTGGTCAACAGGTCGATGATGCGCTTCAGACGTTTCAGCTCGGCGAAGAAATAAGACTCGTTGTCGGTCAGTGAGTCTGTAGTACGCAGACTGGTCACCAGCTGAGCCGGGTAGATACGGAACGAAGTAGCGTATACCGGAGCACCGATGCAGGCCAGCAGGTAGTTGACCCCTACGGTGCGCAGGTAGGTACTCTTTCCGGCCATGTTGGCTCCGGTGATGATGAGGAATGCCGGACGTTTGTTCATACGGATGTCGTTGCAGACACACTGACCGTGCTTCATGAGCGGATGTCCCATCTCTTCACCTTCCAGCAGGAAGGGTTGCTCCGGGATCTGTGGGTAGGTATACTCCGGATGGTTGTAAGCCAGCGTAGCCAGGGAACACAGCGCGTCCATGCTGCCGATGGCACTCAGCCATGCCGGGAAGCGGGAAGCATAGTGTTCTTTCCACTTTTCGATACGCATCATGTGCCGCAGTTCCCAGCCAAAGAGTCCGTTGAAGACGAACAGGAGCAGCATGTTGTTGCGCTGGTCCATCGCGTTCATCTCGCTGGCTAAGCGGGCAATGGCATCAGAGGCGAGGTCTTTTCCGTTGTCTGTCTGTTGTCTGATGGTCTGTATTGCTTCACTGGTGCCGTCCAGCGATTCGATGATACGCAGCAGGCTGGCATAAGTATGCAGGATCCCCAGTTTCTGTTCGTAGGTATGTAGCACTACACTGATCTGTCGGGTAAACAGGAAAGTGATCAGCACACACAGGGTAAAGATACCTGCCGGAAATCCGATCGGGACTATGTCTGCCAGCATCAATCCCCAGGCAATGAGGTTGAGAGTGAGCACCAGGGGAGGGATCAGGCGGCACAACAGACGGTTGCGGAAACGGGGTGGGGTGGCAGACCAGGTCAGAAGCTCTTCTTCATCCGCGGCTTTGCCGTTGTGCAGCAGCCCCTGGATACGGAATTCCTGCCGCGTCTCCAGCAGAGGAGCTATCTCGCGTATGCCTTCCTGATGTTGTACGATCTCTTTTTTCCGGCGGAGGTGATGGATCATCCAGGATGCCAGTTGCTTCCGGCCCATTTCAGTCACCGTACGGTTGATGTATTGGAACAAAGACTTCTCTCCGAATACATCCAGGTCGTATGTATAGAGGTGAGTGGGGTCGGTAAACTCTTTTCCATTCTCAAAGGAACTGTAATCGTGTTCCAGCGCGCGTAGTTCCTGATCGTTGACCTCTTGTCGCTTTTCTAAGTAAGCTCTGCGGCGGAACATCCGGCTGTGTACTTTGATCAACCCTAAAAAGGGGACAAGGGTAACAAGCAGAGCCGCTGTGATCATCCACCAGGAAGAGTGCCGCAGAAAAATGGCTGCCGATACACCTGCCACGAACAGACATAACCGGAGTATACTTACTTGCCGGATCTGCGCGACGATCCGGTTCAGTTGTCTGCCAGCCTCCTGGCTGCGTTGCTGGTAGGTAGTAGTGATTGACTCTATAGGTTGCATAACGAATGAGTTGTTATTTGCGATGTATTCCTCTGTCTCTTCTGTCAGTATCTTTATCCGATGATTGACACGAAAGGACATGGGAACTATAAATGCCCTGAATCCATTATTCAGAGAGGGAGATGCAAGGATAGGTATAATTTACGGCTTCATTCTTACGTCATGATACCTTATTTGATGATTTACATGGAGGTAGGTTTACGATGTACGATTGAAAAGACAGAGATCCTATGTATTCCGGCTTTTGTAAACACACCTGCGTAACCTTCCATATGCCAATATACCACACACACATTCGCGTCTCCGTTATATACGGTATTTGTATTCTTTTGTTCGTATGTTCTTTGGTCTGCTTACCGGAAATGAAAGACCTGAGAAATAAAAGCAATACCTGTCAACTGTAGTCCAGAGTCATTTCCCTTGCAGGCCGTCATTCTGCTAAGGTCAGTCTGGCCAGATAGTCGTAATGATTTCCTTCGCATACCAGCTCTGTCCGGAAACCATTCTCCGCGGCATACAACTCCAGCGTCTGGAAGTCTATGTACAGCCAGTCAAACGTCTCTCCCTGTATGTCTTTGTACTGCATCCGGAAGTCTACTTCTCCGTAATAATCACCAGCGAGGTCTACGACAAAACTACCATCTTCCTCTTCGTAGAGATAGCGCAGGTCGCTGGAATCCATCAGTACAGATCCTCCGGGTATCAGCAGTTGCTTCATTTTCCGGAAAAAGGTGGGCAGGTTGGAGAGCTTTCCAACAATGCCCGACCCGTTCATCAGCAACAGGATCGTATCAAAAGCCCCTGTCAGTTTCGGATCGAACAGATTGATCAGGCGTACCTCTTTTACACCCCGTTGCCTCATCACCTCTACGGAGCGGGGAGAAATATCAATGGCACAAACCTCTTTTCCGGTTTCCTGTAGCGCCAGGGCATGGCAGCCGCTTCCGGCACCTACGTCTAAGATCCTTCCGGAAGCCATCTGTAGCGCGGTGCGTTCGCTCCGGGGCATGTGCGGGTATGTGCGGAAAAGTTGTCTGACAGGTATCTCGTCTTCATCGAACTGTGAAGAGAATACGCGGAGCTTCCCGGCTTTTCCCTGCGCGTGGTAGTCGGCGATAGCAGCCCCCATCGGGTCTTTTTCCGGGGAAAGTATATGTGTATCCATCTGAGTTGTTTTATGTGGGGAAAGGGTAAAGATAGGTATTTCACTGAAAATCCTTATCTTTGCAACTAAAAATAAGGAGTGCGTATGAACTTGCAGGATATCATAGAAGGGGGCGGCGTTGTTCTCAAGACCAAGAAAGGGGCTTCGGAAAAGGAGGAAAAGAAGGTAAAGACCAAGGCTAAGAAAGCGACCTATATACGGGGACATCACAACTCCGGAGCGGCCAAGATGAAGGCGGAGATCCGCCGGAAACGGGCGAACAGAAATAGAAAATGAAGAGATTTACGATTAGACGATTTACGATTTACGATTGAAAATACAGGATTATGTGTCAAACCGTTTGTCAGTTTGCACTGACGATCCATGTGCTTCACCGTAAATCCATGTAGTCAATACCAGCTTATAGAGAGTACATATCAGGATTTACGAAAGATTTACATACGCATCCTTTTTGTATTTTCAATCGTAAATCGTAAATCGTCCAATCGTAAATCTCTCTGTGTTTCTACATTCATCATCAAAACTATTTATATATGGAAATAAAAGGAAGATTTGATCATTTCAATATCAACGTGACCAACCTGGAACGTAGCATTGCGTTTTACAACCAAGCGTTGGGACTGAAGGAAAGCAAGCGTAAGGAGGCTGCCGACGGCTCGTTTGTCTTAGTCTATCTGACAGACGATACTACCGGATTTCTGCTGGAACTGACCTGGCTACGGGATCATCCGCAGGCGTATGAATTGGGAGAGAACGAGAGCCATCTGTGCTTTCGCGTAGAGGGAGATTATGACGAGGTACATCGTTTTCACAAGGAGATGGAATGTGTCTGTTATGAAAATACCGATATGGGACTTTATTTCATCCATGATCCGGATGATTACTGGATCGAGATACTTCCCGTAAACAGATAAGAAACAAACGGAACTGTTTGAATAATAGATCCCTGACCTCCTATTTAATGGGATAGCGGTCAGGGATCTTTTTAATGTGTTGTTACCTGTACAAAGGGTAGCACTTCGCAACCTGGGGCTTGTCAGATGGTTTCGGTGATCTCTTATAGGTTCATAGCATATATAAAATGATTTCCTGACTCATTTAAAATCCGCCGCCAGATATTTTCGGTGTCACCCCATAATTATCACATCTTGTACCGCGGAGACGCACGGCGTGCGTCTCCGCTACAGGTAGGTGTTAGCATTGTGTGTTCAGAGTGGTATATATAATCCGATGTAATTTCAATCGTAAATCGTAAATTGTCCACTCGTAAATCATTTCATCCACACATTCACAATCTCTCCGATATAGATCTTGTGCATCGGTTTTCCGGTCCATTGTTCTTTGATCTTCTCGTCGTAGATCGCTTCCGGGATCAGGGATTGTGCCGCGAGTTTCTTACATTCGATGATCAGCCAGGCTTCGGAGAAAGCCATACTGCCGTCGGGGGTAGCTAATGGGCTGAGCCCGGAACCAGCTACCTTGTCTTCGTCGCGTCCCGAATGGCTGCCACAATACTGCAAGGCCTCCCGGTAGGCTTCGGTGTAGAAGGTGAATGTATAGGTATCTCCCGTCTCCATCAGCTGGTAGGTATAACGCGCGGGGTTGATGTAGCAGATAGCTACGGGTTTACCGTACAATACACCCAGTCCGCCCCAGCTCGCGGTCATCATATTGAATTGCTCTTCGTTGCCAGCCGTGATCAGCATCCAGTCGTCATTGAGCATTTTGATGATATTGCCCGGTAGTTTGTCCGGAGACACTTGTCTGTATCCGGCCATGTCTTTTCCTACAGGTACGGAGGTGGTCGGAGGAACTGTGACGGAGGGCTGAACAACTTCAGGTTCTCTGACCTGAGGCGTAACCGCAACAGGAGGTTGTATAGCGATCTGCGGAGTTACTGCCGTGGGTACTTCGATCACCACCGGACCCGTATTTGTGGTATGGGTAGCAGGTACAGGATCGGGTTCTTTTACCGGGGCTGCCAGGGACGCACTCAGCGCGGTGGCGGTACCTGCGAATATATCGTTGGCAAAGTCTACCGTTTTACGACGCCATTTGGCCAGGCCCCGTACTAACTTGGTCTGCGTTTTGTTAAGCGCGTATTTGTCGGCGATCCACTCTTCCGCGGTATATTTCTCTTTTTCCCGGTAGGTATAGCGGATCTTCTCTATCTCTACGGTACATTTTTCCGGCGCGCACTCTACGGAGATCTGGTAATTGATCAGCGCGCGGTCTAAGGAAAGGGCACTGGCACTAAAGACAAGATATTCTTCCCCCATGGCGGCTAATTTCCCCAGGGTAGGTTCCTGATATACTACCCGGCTGGTGTTCTCATTTTCTGCCATTCGCTTTTCCAGATATCCCAGTACCCGTTCGTATATCATATCCTGTGACATTCCGGGTATAACGAATTCTTTGGAAAAAACTACTCTGCCGTCTTTTTCAGGCATAGCACCTGCCAGATAAGGTGCGTCGGGATCCTGGGCTGCGACCCGGAGAGGCAGGCAAGCGATGAGGCATGCCAGCATAATTAATAGGGTTGGTTTGTTCATGATCGTATGTTTTATTTGTATAACTTTTGTTCTCTTCATTTCTTTGCTCCGCCAAAGAAACGAAGCAAAGAAAAGCAAAAGGATTTACGATTTACTGATTTACGATTTACGATTGAAAATACTTCATGTAAAATATGGTTTACGCCTCTTCGCAGGATACACTTGTTCCGCTCAGACAAATCCTGCTCTTTTGTCGGCGTACAACAAACTCCGCTTGACCCTGCGAAACCGAAGGCGACCCAACGCCTGTCCCAGGTGTGTTGCGGATGAGTGTGATTGGCTGCGCTGAACTTAAGTTCGATTTGCGGTGTGTCTGTAATATATCATTCAGACACAGGCAGCCTCTTTTATATTTTGTAGCAGCCTCTTCCTTTTGTCGGACTTTATAGTTCGTAACAGTCTCTTCCTGGTAATGGACCTTATATTTCATAACAACTCCCTCGCTTTGTCGGACAGAGGAAGAGGCAACCGTTTTCTTTCGCTATGGGGGCAAAAGCCCTGGCTCCTGTATAATCTTCACCGAAGTGCATAGGTACAAATACATGGGTGCGGATCTTTTCTACAAACTGCCGGGCTCCCCGCATGTAATCTGTTCCGATACGTGGATCTACCGGGAACAAAGCAAGATGCAGTTCCGGAGCGGCCTCGTAAAGGAGGTTTAACTCTGCCAGATAATCTCCCTCTGCTTCGCGGATCTCTTCCGGAGTAGATTCATCGCTCCAGTGCCAGTTGTTGAGATCACCGGCATGAAATACGCGTCTGCCTTCTATCTCCATCAGAAAAGAGATGCCTACGTCCGTAGAACCGAAAGCTTGTATGCTCAACAGGTCGTCCTGATATTTTTCTCCTTTGCATAGCCAAAGCGCGTCCTGTTCGGCGGCGCGGCGGTGCTTGAGGATGTCACGGGAGAAAATATAATGTATATCGGGATGCTTTTCGCGCCAGGTGAGAACCTCCTTGTTGAAGTGATCCGGATGAAAGTGTGAAGCGAGTACATACAACGGTCTGGGATCAGGGAGCAACTGATCGTGTACCCATCCCTTACCCGGATCAGCTTCCGACGTATCTTTGTAATAGTCGATAAGAACTGTGAATGTATCAGTTTCCAGGGCGAACCCGCTGTGGTAGATATAGTGCAACTTCATATCCGGTTTATTTGCTGTGCAATGATACACAAAGTTTCCCGGCCAGCCAAAGTAACTGTTGGGATTTTGCGCAAATTAATTATGATTTACAAATTGACGATTTATGATGGAAAGGACATAGATTGATCCATAATCTGTATCTCAGAGGATATATACCTGCATAAACGCGGATACCTGTATGGTATATGTAATTCTTCTTTTGTTCTTATGTTCTTTTGTCTATTTATGAGACAGAAGTATATAAGAACAAAAGAAGATAAAAAGTGTCAGTTCAGGTAAAGAAATTACAGAGAGTGATTTCAATCGTACATCGTCCATCGTCCCCTTGTAAATGATCAGGGTGCCAGGCGTTCGATGTGCCACTGTCCGTCTGGTCTGAACTCATAGAGAAAGCGGTCGTGCAGCCGGTTGGAGCGTCCCTGCCAGAATTCCATCTGGCGCGGGGTCACCGCGTAGCCGCCCCAGAAATCGGGACGGCTGATCTCCCGGCCTGTCCACAGAGCTGTCTCTGTAATAAAGTTCTTCATCAGGAACAGCCGTCCCGGTATCGGCTCACTCTGTGGAGAGATGCGTGCCGCGATCTGGCTCTGTTCCGGTCGGGAGCGAAAATAGGCATTAGACTCTGCGTCTGAAGTTTTGACGGCCGTACCTTCGATATGTACCTGTCTGTTCAGGCCATGCCAGAGGAAAGTCAGAGATAGATCCGGGTGCTGAGCCAGTTGCTTTCCTTTGCGGCTTTCGTAATTGGTGTAGAAAATCAACTTCCCTTCGTGTATGCCTTTCAGCAACAAGGTACGTGTAGAAGGTTGTCCGCTTTCGGATACGGTAGCAACGATCATGGCCGTGGGTTCGGGTTCCTGGTGTTCGATCGCCTCGCCGAGCCAGCGACCAAAAACTGCATCGGGTCTTCCGGCAGGTCTTTCCGGTGCAACCCATGCCTGGTATATTCTTGCCTGATAGTCGACAGATCCATTCTTCTCCGGTCTTATCCAAACATCGGTACTTCGATCAGCAACAACTGAGCATCAGTAAGTGCCTGTATTTCCACTTCATCCGTTTTCCATATACCTATGCCGTCGCGTCGGTAGAGATGGATCTGTGCCACTCCGGCCTCTCCTTCGATCACAAAGAGATAGACACCGTGGTGAGGCTTGTGAAGTTCGTAGCGGAAACTCTTTCCGGCATCAAATTTTCCCATGCAAAACCACGCGTCCTGGATAAGCGAAGCGGGAGAGGTGCCGTCCGGTGATACCACTGGTACCAGTTCGTTCTGTTTAAGCAGCGGACGGATATCAAAATCCTGATACATTGGATAAGTCTCTCTTTCACGGGGTACTACCCATATCTGCAGGAACTCTACCGGCTCTTCCAGGCTCCCATTCATCTCGCTGTGAAAGATGCCTGTGCCGGCACTCATCACCTGGATGTCTCCCGGAGTGATGATCCTGTCATTCATCTTGCTGTCTCCGTGCTGGAGTTTGCCTTTCAATGGGATAGAGACTACCTCCATATTTTTATGCGGATGGCTTCCGAAGCCTTTGCCGGGAGCTACAGTATCATCGTTGAGCACCCGGAGTGCTCCGAAGTTCATGCGTTCGGGGTTGTAGTATTCGTCAAAACTGAACGTGTGGTAACTGTCGAGCCACGAATGTACGGAGTGTCCGCGGGTGTTGGCTCTGTCTATTATTTTTTCCATATATCAGGGTGGGTTGAAGTAAATATTATCTTTTTCATCCTCTATCCTTTCTTTCTCCGGAAAGAAAAGCAGACCATACGAATATTCTTCTAAACAATACGGAAAGATAAAAGTTGAAAAGGATTTCCGTTTTCTGGCAGTCAGGTGGGAGGTACAGCTCTTTTCTCTCTGTTGGTATGTATAGGAGAGTGGTTGTATTGTAAAACCCGTTACAGGCACATACAGGATAACTGTCGGACGCGGGGGCGCACTGTTGACACCCGCCGTTCCTTGTGGTTCCTGTGTCGGAGTACCCTCTTGTATAGCCAGGTAGAAGAAGAAGGGTATGGACCTCATATTCATACAAAACCACATATTATATAAGTCGTATCAGTAGACTATGCTGGGCAGCGGATATACATGGGTGGGCGGTTTCGCGTCAGTAAGTGTCCCCGAATTATCTCTGAATAAACGTGCCGGACCATTCTTCTGTTTCCTCACCGTACTCATTATAGATACGGAGTGTACTCCGGCAACTGTATTTCGCAGTACCCTCTGCCGAAGAACTCCGCGTGGTGGTTTCTTCGTCGTATACATATATATTCAGATCGTACAGGTAGTTTCTTTGTGGAATAGGGAGGGTCGTTGTAAATTCCTGCTCTTCCGTACCGTTGTTGAGATGTGTATAGATCGTGATTTCGGGAGCCTGTGCCGATTCATATAAATAAGTAAGACTTGCATATGCCTCTGATCCATTATCGGTAAGAGGAAGTGCGGTGGCGTAATTGAAATAATCTGTTGCAGGAAGCATTTCTGTCAGGTTCTCTACCACATATGTATATTTGGCCGCTTTTTGTATCAGGAAGCTGTTGACAGTGCTTAATTCCGCTCCTTCCGGAAAGCGCAGGGTAATCCGGAATTTAGCACAGGTCCGGGTCAGCGGTACGTAGACCGGCAGGTTGGAGCTGTCGGTAAAATCTACATTTTCGGTATAGCCAAACATACAAAATCCGTTGGAAGGGTCCAGGATATAACTTTTGTCTACCTCAGGTGTAAAAAGCGCGTTCATCTCACTCAGGTCTGTCAGCGCGTTCAGCTCACTTTCATCGTCGTAATTGGCAATAACATATACATCTTTGGTCTGCAGGCCCGATGCTTCTATGGGCAGGGTGATGATCTGTTCTTCGTTGGATAGGGCAAACCCCGCGTATACATATTTGTATACAATAGTAGTCGAAGAGGGATCCGTAAAGAAGATGCTCATATTCTTTACGGTTTGCTCCACAGCCAGATTGTCCGCGTCTATAGTGCGCGTCCACCCTCCGGAGCGCTATCCCATCCGGATAGTTACTGTTTTTTCTTCCGGAGCTTCTTCCGGTTCACTTTGTACGCAGCTACTTATAGAAAGGAGTATGATCAGTAGCCCCATATAACCATTTATTTTTCTCATATACTTCTTATTCAACATGTCTTACACAACGGGATACAGTGCTGCTGTAATCGTATCTTCTGAATTCATGATAAAGTATCTTGTCCCAATTGTCACGGTCGGACGGGCTGAGGTATCCGGAGCCATACCAGAATGCTTTTACCTGAATGACGACTTCATTGTAGTACCAGGTTTCACTATCACTGGTTCCCGGAGAGGCTTCGTAAGGCCAGCCGTCGGGAAAATCCTCTACCCGTACCATAATATCTCCCGGAGTAAAATAGTCGTCTACAATGTTCATTTTAGTATCTGTTATCTCATCTTGCCAGTTATTGGTCGAATACAGTACGGATTGTGACAGATCTGTCCCGGTGAGTGTTTCTAAGAGTTCTCCGGCAGCCTGCCGGAATGCCAGCGGGTAGTAAGGGATCTCCGGATACTCTGCTGCCAGCCAGGTATTGGATAGATATACGTTATAGGCGGCATCTACAATGGCTAAAAAGGAGAGGAGCTCACAGGAGTTGATCAGCCTCCAGCCACTTCCGTACTTTTTCTCACAGTAATAGGGCGGGTCGCCTTTGATAATGGTGGGGCCCTGTATCTCAGGATCCCAATAATTGACCACATCGTTATATGCTCCCTGTAATCCTTGTGACAGGTGTTCGTTCTGGGACAGGATCTCTATTTTTCCACAGTCTGTAGTGATGATGATACTTGTATCCGTAGGCTCTACAGGTGGGATGGTAATCTGTGCATCTCCCTGGAAAAGGTATCGGTAAGTGTCTTTTTCCCAGTCTTGTATATTCGTGATGATTTGCAGGCCGCCTTCCGAGTCTAAATAGGCATTGATGATATAGTGATAGTTGCGGATCACACTGTAGTCCGATAGATTACTGATGTCTCTGCGCTGGAGTGTCAGACCGCTTTTCTCAGAATCGCTCTCTATGGGATAGGACTGGTTATTGATTTCCAGCAGGGTATACGTTGCACCTCCTGTCGGGACCAGGAATTCCGGTATGTAGAATATCACCGCCCCGATGCTGTCTCTGCTGTAGTCAAGGCCATCGAGAGACCCTTCGGGAAGACGTTCTACGGAACCGTTGTAAGCCGCGTCTAAGGGAGGTACGGAGAGTCTGGAAGCTACTTGTTCCAATAAGGCAGAAGTGATCGACTGATCAGGAACTTCGCCACCTGTCACTTTTTTCGGAAGATCACCTCCACTTTGGCCAATGCCCGGATCAGTTCTACTCTGCCGTTGGGTACAGGCAGTAATGCCGGATTGGTCTCGGTCCCCCCCCTTCCGCCACGGTTATATCGGTATATACCGCAGACATCACAAAGCGTCCTTCCCGGCTGGTGGCATCAGGAAGGAAATCGGGGTTGTAGTCTAATGTGGTGAAACGTGTATCGGTCTGGAATTCAGACTCGTTGCTGATGCTGATCAGAGCCTCTGTGAAATCGTCCGGATATACTGTCTCGTTGGCAATGAAATAGAAATTAAATGTTCCCAGAGGTAAGGCCACAGCTTTGCTTTTTTGTGAGAACCCATCCGGGAAATACAACTGCTCGTTGAATACGATCTCTCCGTCGTCGGACTGGAATACAAGCATTCTCAGTTCATCCACGCGGTCTTCCCAGAATTCATCGTCTTCGTTGATACTATATCCCGAAGCATTCAGTGAGAAAGAGATCATAGCTTCGTCCGACCCGTTATTTTTCCTGTGATCATCCTGTACACAGGAGAGGATAACAAAAAGAGTCAGATACAGCAGGTAACCCGCATTCTTCGGGATCAGATAGCTTTTCATATAGTGTGGTTTTTTTCCATTTTTACATTTCAGTCTCGTAGCTGTGTACCAGCCATTCGTTTACATGTATTTCTGTGATGACATAAGTTCCGCAGTCGCAAGGGTCTTCCGCGGTAAACCGGATGGTAAAATCATGATCACACGCCAGATTCACTTCCGGGTTTTTCAGGATAAGTGCTCCCAGCAGACTTCCTCTGTAAATCTCAGTTCCGGAGGTTGTATCTCTGATAACGATGGTATTCTCGTAACCGGTAGACAACTTCAGCAGCGTGAAAGTGGCCTCCGGTGGATCCGTCTCTTCCGAATCGTTGGGAATGTATTGAAGTGTATCGTCTGAGGCGAGGGTACCGTCTATATTCATCGAACCGGCGTTGGACTCTATCAATATCTGATACAGATCCGGCTGTGCCAGTCCTTCTACGGAAATGGTGATGCGGTTGGTCACCTCAAGCATATTCACATAGACTTTCTCAAAAAGCGGATCTGCGGTCTGATTTTCCTCTATATAGAAAGCGTCGCTCTCTCCGTAGAAGATCTTATCTCCCGAGAGATCATACGCGCGTTCCGCCTCTCTTTGGATACGGAACAGCAGATCGTTTTTATCCGTAGTACCGTTGTGAAGCTCTTCTATCGTAACGTCTGATCCATCGATACCGGACCATGCGATAACTGTATATAAGCCACTGCCGACTTCCATTTGCTGGAAGTATTCACTGTGCAATTCGGAAAGAGTGTTCCGGGTATAGTTGACTAATTTGTTCTCTTTATCAAATAGGGCAAGAAGGATATCTTGTATCTCCTGCGGATACACCGTGTCCGACTCACATAGGCTCCTGGAATAGAAATATACATCTATTCCCTGGCTTCCGCAAGCAGGCGTAGAGTCTCCTTTGATACAGCCGGATAAGAGAGACAGGATCACCAGGCAGGTTCCCAGCAAAGGGGCGTAGCGTAAATTCATCATCGATAATAGGATCAAAGGTGAATATATTACCTGCTCTTTAGAGTCAGAGCAGGTAATATGGAATGTATATTATAAATCTATATCGTAAGAATGTACGGTCCAGTTCAACGCGGTGACCTCGACAGTCATATAGGTCTGTTCCGGAGTTAACGGATCTATCGGATCTATCGGTGATTCCGGTTCGTCGGGGTTGACCGGCTTCGGGTCGGGGTTAGAAGGATTGGTCGTGTCCGGATCTTCCGGATACAAGGGGTTCCAGGTATAACCCAGGTTTTTGAATCCCGTGATATTTATATGATAGATATTGTTCCTTATTACGGGAGAATTCAGTGGAGTGTCAATATTATCCGGATTGAGCCATGTGTAGTAGAGCATTTCTCCCTGTTGGTATACGGCTACTTTCTGGTTTTGTACCGCATCCAATGCAGATTGTTTGTTGGAATAGATCAGACCATCCGAGTGCCCTACATAGAACGTACCGTTGGTCAGGGATCCGCCGTCTGCTATGACAGATTCATCCGGGGTCAATGTAGCACGTACCAGTACGTAAGCCGTATTTCCTTTCCTGTAATCGGTTGTTTTTATATCACCCGATGCATGGGTATTTTCGAACAGGAATTTGCCTGGCAAAGATTTATAACCATCGCTGGCGGTAGGTAAGGTAGGCACTGAAGAGGGAGTTGAGAGATCGGAATAGTCGTAATAGGTACCTGCCTGATCTACGTATTCGCCTAACTCCGGTACATAATCGTATCCGTAAGTTATATATCCGGACTGTTCCAGGAAGTATATTTCCTTTGTTCCCTGTGCTACGGAGTAAGTTACATTGGAAATAGTACCAATGGTGTTGCCATCACTGTCTGTCAGTGTATTGTCGGCGCTAGTAGTTACGATCACGCGGGAAGCCATACGGACTACATCTACGGATATATGATTGCTTCCCTGTACGACGGCACTCTTGGGAATATCCGGCTCTATGATTACGGAACTGGCTTTTCCGGTCATTGTGATCACGTCATAATCGACTTCGTTTTGTGTTAAGATATACGCCAGCCCGTCTGTAGACACTAAGGCATCTTCACTTGTAATTGTTGTATTCAGAGGTTCCGGACTGTTCAGTACGACATAGATCGTCTTGGTCCCGGAAGTGGTTCTGAAAGGTTCACTGGGAGAAATGACCGTTCCGGTAGAGGAGATCCCAGTACCGGAAAATCGTTTGGCTTCTATGGTACCATCGCCGGATCTCATGTAAATATCCAGAGTCAGTATACCGTCATTTCCTTCATACTCTCCATCCTGATTGTAATCTTCTGGTAAGGCCCGGGTCGGATTGGCTCCGGGAAGGTAGACGGAGAGATTCACATACGTTGGTACACCTTCCTCGACAGTAGTGCCAGAGGTGTCGTCGTTGCTGCAGGCAACCAAAATTACTCCTGTAAAAAGAGTGAACAGGTACTTTCCTAAATTCATAATTTCAACTTTAAATTAATTACTGACTATTCTTTAATCGGTTTTTGGGTATGTATAAGTATGACTTGTACGATGGATCCTGTAAAGGATGAGTACTCAGATACGTCTGTCAGGGAAGTGGCGTTCCTTTATGTGAAAAATATCCTAAAGGTCGAATAGCGGTTCCCATACATTAACTAAAAATTGTTTGTATAACGCAGAGAATTATAGAAAGTTTTTGAATAAGAGGAAAAAATGAAATGAAAGGATAATTTTTTTGTGTCTGTTAAGGGTCGGGTCGTAAGAAAATGTAGCGAAAAAAGCATGACTGGCAAAGTAAATAAAAGAAAATGAATGTATTAAAATTTCAGGCTGAGTGAGGGTACTGTGAAAAAACTGGTAAATGTATTTTTGGGTCCGGTAGATCGGATGGATGGAATAAATCCCATCTGTATGTAGGTTTGGTAGCGGCAAATAAGGACTTTATATCGGTTAAATAAGGTTAACTCCTCTTTACAGGCAGGGGATTCCAAAATCTTTCCTGGGTTCACTTCGTTATGTGTAGGACAATCTATAGAAATGAATTTTGAAATTTAAAATGCAATAGTTATGAAGAAAGTTATTACAGGTTTGATGTTTCTGTTATTGGCCATACCCTTTGTGCATGCCGATGATGTTACTAAAGATGAAACGAAATTACCGGCCGAAGCCCGTAATTTCATCAAACAACATTTTTCGAATATGGAGATCTCCCATATCAAGATAGATAAAGAATTGCTGAGAGCAGACAAATATGAGGTTGTTTTTACCAATGGTACAGAGATCGAGTTTGACCATAAAGGAAACTGGAAAGAAATTGACAGTAAACATCATATGGTACCCTCTTCTGTATTACCGGAACACATAAGAAATTATATCAGCAGTAATTTCAGTGGGGAACCTGTAACGAAAGTAGAGCGTACAAGCAGAAGGTATGAAGTGGAATTGAATAATGACAGGACACTGAAATTTGACAAGGATGGAAATTTCCTGAAATTAGATGATTGAGAAATACAGACTTGCACAGATAATTTTTGTATAAAAAATACTTTTGGCCCGGATAGTGGTTCCGTATATAGCCAGAAGTATTTTTTAATCCTTTCAGGCTTACATCTGTTCGTAATCTTTGGCCAGGCCGCCTTCGCTGGTCTCTTTGTAGAGAGAAGGAAGATCGTGGCCGGTCTGCTTCATCACCGCCACTACTTTGTCAAAAGATACCCGGTGCATTCCATCCGTGAAAGCGGAGTAGAGATTGGCATCTAAGGCACGGGCTGCCGCATAGGCATTCCGTTCGATGCAGGGGATCTGTACCAGTCCGCATACCGGATCGCAGGTCATGCCCAGATGGTGCTCTAATCCCATCTCCGCGGCGTATTCGATTTGGGCCGGACTGCCTCCGAACAGTTGATTGGCTGCGGCAGACGCCATGGCACAAGCTACCCCTACTTCTCCCTGACAACCTACTTCTGCTCCGGAGATGGAAGCATTGTATTTGACTATGTTTCCGATAAGACCGGCTGTGGCGAGGGCACGAAGGATGCGCAGGTCGCTGAAGTCGCGGCTCTTTTGCAGGTGGTACAGGACAGCGGGTACTACTCCGCACGACCCACAGGTAGGAGCAGTGACAATCTTTCCTCCCGATGCGTTCTGTTCGCTTACCGCCAGCGCATACGCGAAAACAAGCCCTCTGGATCGCAGAGAGTCTTTGTAGCCCGTAGCCCGTATGTAATAAGTAGAAGCTTTTCTTCTGAGGTTCAGCGGCCCCGGCAATACACCTTCTTCTTCCAGTCCTTGCCGGATCGACTCTTTCATGGTAGCCCATACCGTTGCCAGATAGTCCCAGATAGTGGAGTCTTCGCACTCTTTTACGTATTCCCAATAACTTTTTCCGGTATGTTCGCACCAGGTGAGGATCTCCGTCATACTGTTCATGGAATAAACCTTGGGCTGCTCCAAGGAAGAGGTCTGACCGTCTTCTGCCAGTGCCCCGCCACCTATACTGTAGACTGTCCAGCTGTCGGAAACGCCACCGGTACCGTCCATTGCTTCGAACTTCATTCCGTTCGGATGAAAAGGAAGGACGGTTTTCGGCTCCCAGAGCAGTTCCACGGGAGCCATCGCTTCCAGTGTGTCGAGGATAGCTACATCTGTCATGTGTCCCTTACCTGTAGCTGCCAGGCTACCGTACAACGTGACACGGTAGGAAGGGGAAGCAGGGTTGCGTTTGAGGAATAGTTCAGCGGCTTTTCTGGGTCCCATGGTATGGCTACTGGAAGGACCGGTGCCGATACGGTACAGTTCTTTGATCGATTTCATCCGGAGACAGGTTATTCAAATATATATCTATGTTCTCCCATCTCCGGATTACCTCCGGACAGGGGTCAGTTCCACTCTTTTTCCTGAAATACAAAGATACGATAAAAGCTGTCGTTACCATTGTTATCCAGGCAAAAATGTAACCGTATTTCCAGTTCAATTCAGGCATATTGTCGAAATTCATCCCCCAGACACCCGCCAGAAAAGTCAGGGGAATAAATATAGTAGAGACTACCGTCAGTCTTTTCATAATATCGTTCCTGCGCAGGTCGTTGTTGGAAATGTAGAGATCTACCAGCGACGAAAGCGTCTCCCTGCAAATCTCAATGGTTTGCAGGATCAGTTGCAAATGATCGTTGACATCGTTATAGAAAGGGCGGGTGACTTTGTGGATCGTACCGTTGCTTAGCCGGAACAGTTTCCCATATTGCTCTTTCAGAGGCAGAATGGATCGTTTGATGGTCATGTAATGTCGGCGCAGACGTTGGATACGTATACCTATATCACGGTTGTTGTGGATGGTAAGTAGTTCTTCTTCCAGGTCTTCCAACGCATCGTCTATGTTAGTTACCAAGATCGTATAATCTGCCATCACACTGTTGAGCAATACACTGAACAGATAATCGGGTTGTCGGTTCCATATTTTCAGTATGTTCTTTCGCAGCGCGGCAGTCACATCGCTGAAAAAATCGTCCGCCTGTTCCAGAAAAGTCAGTACGAAGTTGTTTCCCAGGATCAGGCACAACTGTTGTTGTTCCACCTCATCATCATCCAGTTCGGGCAGATAGAAAAGCTTGGTGATCACGACGGTATATGTGTCATGCTCTTCTATTTTCGTAGGCTGATTGGCAGTGAGAATGTCCTGGATCACCAGGAAATCCACATTGAAGTTGTCGCAGACCTCACGGATGACTTCCGTATCCTGCAAACCCCGGATCTGTAGCCAGTTGACGCCCTCGCTTTTCAGATGTGTCCGGATGACAGAGAAATTTTGGGCTGATTTTTCCATCATCCCTTCCGGATTGTAGGTATACAGGTAGAGCTTGGTGGGGGTGGGACTCTGACCCATATACAAAAGATTTTCACTAAGTAGATTGTTCTTCATATCGGAGTATTTTCCGGTTGCTTCCGATAGGGAAACAGCCGGAATAACAACAGGCAACTCCGATGGATTGTTTGCGGTATGCGGATTTTATCTTCGGATCCGGCGGGTCTTTTGACGCAGACTGCCCTGACAGCTCTCTGACGGCTCAGGCCAGGTCGATTACCGTGATGCCTGCTCCACCGAATTGTACATGTTCGTCGGCAAACCGCCGTATGCCCGGCACTGTATCTAAGTATTGGCGTATCATACTGCGTAACGCGCCGGTACCGGTTCCGTGCAGGATACGTATACGATCCATTCCTACCAGTATGGCCTCGTCTACGAAATAGGTGACAGCCTGTATGGCTTCTTCTCCGCGCATTCCCCGTACATCTATGTCTTGTTTGAAGTTGAGCTTCTTCTGATACATCTGGTCTTGTGTCTGGGTACTCACAAAGGTCGATTTTGCCGGTTCTTTGCGGACGGTTGCCGTACTTTTTTCTAAACGATCCAACCTTACCGTGGTTTTCAGGCTGCCGAAAGCCACCACTGCATTTTTCCCTGTAATTTCCAGGATTTCTCCTACGGTAGTCTGCCCTTTGATCTTTACGGGGTTGCCTACAGTGAGTGAAGCTGTTTGGGGTGTTGCCGGTTGGGTGGCCGTATGGTCTGCCGGTTGTTTTTTCTTCTCCTTGCGTCTGTTCTGCTTTTCCTGCAGCTTCTCCATCTTCTTCGCGATCTTATCCTCTTTCTCCTGTTTTTCAAGTTCTTCCATGGAAGTGCGGAAATCGCTTAGTTCCTGACGTGCCTGCCGGGTCTTTTCCCGGTCGGCCTGTGCCTCTTTGATGGTACGGATCGTATTTTCGATGCGCGCGTTGGATTCGCTGAGCAGACGCTCAGCTTGCTCTCTGGCCTGACGGAGTACCTCTTTGCGTGACTGATGCAGTTCGGCTATTTCTTTTTCGTACCGGGCGATCGTCTCTTCCATCTGCTTTTCGCGTTGGCGGATGTTCTGGCGCTTGTTTTCCCAATATCGTTTGTCGCGGACAATATCCTGCAGGTATTTGTCCGCGTTGATATATTCGCTTCCTACGATCCCGGACGCGTCGGCAATCACCTCTTCGGGCAAGCCGATCTTGCGTGCTATCTCCACAGCGAAAGAACTGCCCGGATTGCCTATCTGCAATTGATAGAGTGCCTGCATGTGATGCCGGTCGTAGAGCATGGCACCATTCACTACACCTTCATGATCTTCGGCGAAATGTTTCAGGTTCTGGTAGTGCGTGGTAATAACGCCGAATGTCTGTTTGTCGTTGAAGCGTTTGAGCACCGCTTCGGCAATGGCCCCGCCGATTTGTGGTTCCGTACCTCCTCCGAACTCATCGATCAGGATCAGGCTGCGGGCACTACATTGCTTCATCATCACCTTTATGTTCGTCAGGTGTGAAGAATAAGTACTCAGGTCGTCCTCGATAGATTGTTCGTCACCGATATCAATAAATATATCTTCGAATATCCCGGTACGGCTCCGTTCGTGCAGGGGGATCAGCAATCCGCTTTGCAGCATATACTGCAAGAGCCCTACTGTTTTCAGACATACCGATTTTCCTCCGGCATTGGGCCCGGATATAATGAGTATACGCTGCCGCTTGTTGAGTTCGATATCTAAGGGTACTACCTGCTTTCCGTGTTTGGCCAGAGAGAGTTGCAAAAGCGGGTGTACCGCTCTTGTCCAGTCGAGTTGCTGTACATCTTCCAATACCGGACGTATGCCGCCTATGCGCAGTGCGAAGTAACTTTTGGCACGTATAAGATCGATCTCTGCCAGAAACTCATACGATTGCAATATCTCAGGGATAGAAGGACGGAGTGTCTGGGAGAATTCCGTCAGGATACGGATGATCTCTCTGCGCTCTTCTCCTTCCAGTTCCCGGATACGGTTGTTGGCTTCTACTACCTCCGCGGGCTCAATAAATACAGTCTTTCCACTGGCCGACTCATCGTGCACAATTCCTTTGATCTTTCTTTTCAGGGCAGGTGCCACCGGGATCACGAGACGGCCGTCACGCATGGTCGGAGTCACGTCTTTCTCTACATACCCTTCCGATTGCGCGCTGCGCAAGATACTATGAAGCGAACGGGATATGCTGTTCATGGTGCCGGACAATTCCCGGCGTATGCGTGACAGATCGGAAGAGGCATTGTCTTTGACCTTTCCGTATTTGTCTACAATGGCATGTATCCGGGAAATAAGTTGGGGGAATACAACTGTATCTCCTGCCAGTCGGTGAAGTACCGGATACGGTACTTGTCCACTCTCCTCATTGTCATCTTCTCCTTTGCGTTGCAGGAAGCTGACGATATCCCGTATGGTCTCTAAGGAGCGTAACAGGTCGAACAATTCCTGTTCATCTAAATACATGCCTTCTATGCGCACCCGTTGCAACGCGGGACGCACATCAAAGAAATATTGATCGGGAAAGTTTTCTTCCTCCTGCAGGATACGGATAAATTCTGCTGTGCTGTCAAGCTGTTCAGCAATCATGGAATAATCGGTGAGGAAGTTCATTTCCGCTACCCGTTCTTCTCCCAGACTGCTCAGGCAATGCCCTTTCAGCAACAGACGTATTTGATCGAAACCGATTTTCTGTTCGAAATTCTGTGGATATATCATTGGTTCTTTTCTCTTTTTGTATAATATAGATCTGTTGCTCTTCCCTATTCCGCTATGATACGACACAGAAAGCCTGTTCCCATATCATATCCTTTTCTTTTATGTTTTTATTTGTTTCCTAAGGCCTATTTTTTATTTGATGCCTTCGTCGCCTTATATTCTTTACAATCAGTTGACTGAATTGTTTTCCACTGGGAACCACACATGGATCAGGTTACAAAATTAAGAATTTCCTGTTGAAAAATGGAGTAGAATGTTTGGAGATTTGAAAATCATTTGTACCTTTGCACCGCTTTCAAAGCCATACAGGCTCAAAAATAGAACTGTTTTTCTGTATCGGATAAAGAAAACCCTTCCCGTCTGGAGAGATGGCAGAGTGGTCGATTGCGGCGGTCTTGAAAACCGTTGTACTGCGAGGTACCGGGGGTTCGAATCCCTCTCTCTCCGCTGAAAAGATATAAAAGAGGCTGGCTCAATACTATTTGGAGCCAGCCTCTTTTATATCCGCTCTTCCTGATCATTTCAGCTGTTTCCCGTCAGAAAAAGCGTTCCCTGCTTTTTCGCCTGTTTTCAGATAGTCGTTGTTGAATGGATCGAAAATAAGGGGCATTACTTTTGTTACATCTACTTTGCCGTTTTCGTCGAGTACACGTTCATCGACACTTACATTTACAATCTCTCCCCGGAGGATGCAGCTTTCGGGATTGAAGTCTATCAGTTTGCATTCTACGGCAATGCTTAGTTCTTCAATCAGTGGTGCGTCTACAAACGCTGATCTGATAGCATGAAATCCCGCTTTGGCAAACTTATCTGCTACCTTATTGCCCGACACCATACCGACGTAGTCGCAAGCCGTAACCTGTCCGGCTTCTGCCATACTTACTGTAAAAGCTTTGCGTTTGAGGATATTCGCTGTCGTTTTATGTCCTGCACTGATGCAGATACTGATTTCTTTCATTTCGCTGATGCCTCCCCAGGCTGCGTTCATAGCATTGGGAGTGCCGTCTTCGCCGTATGTGGCGATGATGAACACGGGTTGCGGATAACTAAGTGGTTTTGCTCCGAAATTCTTTCTCATAATGTGTTATTTTTTAATATATATAATATACAAAATAGAAGGTTTTTACTCCATTTTCCAATACGGATTGTAGGTTACTTCAAACACATATCCGTCGGGATCGGCAAAGTATCCGCTGTATCCGCCCCAGGATGTGTGTTGAGGAGGTTTGATGATACTTCCTCCCGATTTTTTGACCTGTGCCATGATTTTGGCTACTTCTTCTTCATTGTAGGTATTGTGTGCCAGGGTGATCCCGGAGAAACGGGACGGTTCATGCGGTATGGTCACGTCTGCTGCCAGTTCTTGGATGGGATATAGGGCAAACAGGATTCCGCGCATATCAAATACGATCAGGTCTCCGGTACTTTTATCCGAACGTTTCCATCCGAGTTGTTCATAAAAACGAACAGAACGTTGCAAATCGGCAACTCCAAGAGTGATGACTGTGATTCGTTGTTCCATGATGATGTATTATTTTCACCCTGTATGCATACCTCTGACCGTTACTGTTTATTAGGTCCGTATCCCATATCAGGAAGTGCTCTCAACGGATGTTGCCTGTTGTATGGTGTATGTATGCGAGTGGTGTTAAGAAATGGTTTGTTCTATCATCTATAAAGATACAAATGTAATGCTAAAAAGATCACAATGATACAGAACGATAAAATTTCTTTTTAGATAGCTCTTCCTGATTTTACATAGATTTGGGTAGTATTTTCTGGGTAGGTCAGAACTTTTTCTATGAGTAAATAGTTCTTTATGGAATAGCTATCACATAGTTTTCATCTATTAACTAACCGGGAAATGATAAAATTAGAACCGTATGTAAGATATAACGGAACCTGTGAAGAGGCTTTCAATTTCTATAAATCCGTATTAGGAGGAGAATTTGTGTATGTAATGCGTCATAAAGATAATCCTGAGAAAGATCATTTGTTGGCCAAAGAAGATGAAGAAAAGATACTGCATATAGCCCTTCCCGTAGGTGACTCGATTCTGTTAATGGGAGCAGATGCTACATCCGATAAGCCGGTACAGGTAGGAGATGATATAACCCTCGCTATCAGTGTTCAGGAAGAAGAGGAAGTCAGACGGTTATTTGATGCACTTTCAGCCGGTGGAGAAATCACCCTGCCGTTACAAAAAACATTCTGGGCAGACTTATACGGAGAATTTACTGATAACTATGGCATTCACTGGATCATCAGCCGAGCCAAAGGTGAAGATGCCTGATCGGTTGTTTCTCTTTATTTCATCTTCATGGATTTGAGGTATTCTTTTATTTCAGGAGATATGCGGTAGCTTTCACGGGCTTTCTGTATGGCTTTGTTGTGTACAAACTTTGTGAAAACCCTTTGTTCCAGATAGGGGAGAGTGCTTTCATAAAATTTAATAAGTCCTGCGCTAAGTGCCCATGCGATACCCATATCTACATAATATTGTCCTTGTGGCACTTCGGACAGGTGTATGAGGGTGGTGTCGATATGAGTTTGGTCCATGCAATGATCCATCAGGAAGATGACAAATGTACGTTTGGTAAACTCCCCTTCATAGGTTTTAAGAGGCAGAAAATGCGTAAGTACTTCATCCGGATACTTTTTGAAAAGCTTCAGAAATGAAATCAGACAATCTACATGTGCCCAATTGTCGAACCGGAGAATTAACGGATCGAAATACCGGAAAAACATTTCCAGGGAGAGATCCTTTACTTGTCCTACTACCAGTCCGTAAAGTAATATGTGCTCGTATGTGGTATATTCGGCATTTTGAAGATAAAATCTTATATCCAGATCTGATGCCAATTCTTTCGCCAGTTTCTTTAGTGCAGGCATCCGGATTCCCTGTATCTCATATGTTGTAGGAATCAATTTTTGATTGAATGCCTTATAATCGCTTTCTGCCAGTGCCTGAAGACGCTGCGTGATTTTTATATGCATGTTTTTATCAAAATACCAGTAACCTATTATCGTTTTCTTCCCTTTTACCTCTCCCTGAAAAGTATATACTCACACAGTTCCGGCTATTTAATTATCTATCCCGGTAACCAGGCAATAGACATCTTTCTCTGTGCCTGAATTTTCCGATACATACCGGGGTTGGCAAATATACGGTTTCTTTTGAGGCTACAGGCCGTATTTCCCTGTATTAACTGATAGAAACACAATAATGAAATATGTGTGGTGGTGGAGAAAGACGTTTTTATACCTTTACATGTGCTGACCGGATTCCTCTGTGGCAGCACATTCTTCATTCTGTAAGCATATAATAAAGACAAATAACCTGATATGGGAAAGAATTTAAAGGGATTTCAAAATTTCCTGTCTGTTATCCGACTTTATGATTCGGCGGATGATTTGTGAAAGTCGTATGGAACTAATATCCAGGAGGCTTACACGGATGAATAAGGCTTTTACGCCCTGTTGGGCATATATCCGGTCCAGACGGTAAAACCAGGTAGGGAATAAAAGGTCCGGCTTATAATTCCGGTCAACCAATAGCCGGACAAAGTACTGACCTCTGTAATAGAACTCATCTACCTGCCGGATAGCGTCCCACTCAATCTCTTCCCGTATGTTTGAGGTTTCCGTAATGCCCCGGCTGGTAAGTATAATTTTAGGTTTGCGGTCGAAAAGTGTACCTATCCCTAAAATCAGCATACATACCGATAGTATAAGTAAGGTCCAACTTATCACTTCTTTACCGGTATGTTGCAACAACACATATCCGACGCATGCGATAAAGAGGCTGCTTACCGTAATGACAAGGGCTTTCTTCTCCGATTTATAGATAACAATCCTGTCCATTTTTTATACGGATCTGTGTGGTTCCACATGGTATTTCCTGTAGGGGTTCGTTTCTGTCATAGCCGGAGGAATTTAAGAGCTGGGGATAAGCAATTTTATATTCTTATGCTCGCTGATGATTTCCCGGATCATCTCAAAATAGGTTTTACCCGTGCCATTTTCCAGTTCTGCTAATTTTTGCTTTATGAAACAGGCATTGCATACGGACGGATACTTTAATTTGCTCCGGTAGTAGTTCCGGGTAAGTTCCCATCCTAAATCGGTTCTGTTCTTTTCAAAATCTTTCCAGATCAGGTGGACTTCTTCGTTTCCTTCTATTGCACCATATCCACCATACAACATATCACTGAGTGCATCCAGGCTTTCTCCCAGCTTCCAATCCTCTTCAGGCATGAATACCCGGTTTATTTCTTCGTAGAAAGAGGGTATATCATGTATGTTGCTTCCGTCTATGATAAATGTTTTTGCCACAAATAAAAAACAACGGGTTCGATGGAAGGTTCAGATTTTGCGGATACTTGATCGGGAGGAGAAAATAATAAATAGCGGATTGACTCCCTTCTGCGTAACTTGTGGCCAGGCTGTTTTTGGTTTGGTTAAGGTTTTATCCCAGATGAAACCGGAACTGTCACACCAACTTACGGTGTGGCTGTAAACCACGCCGAACTATGATTGATTGTTCCGTTGCTATGAACTACGTCAGGCAAGGCTATGCCGGACCAGGGGTTAGGCGGAATAATGTATGTTATTCCGGTAAGATCTCGTACCAGGTTCCGGGAAACCAGTCTTCTAATATTTTTTCTACTTCCCATTCGATGGCAGGAGTGATATTGTGGGATACTTTTTTATAGATTGTCCAGACACTGAACGCTTCGTCGGCCCATCCCAATAATCCGAAACGACCGAAAGGGATCAGGTCGATGGGCAGAACCAGGTAGGCGAGTGCCAGTAAGATCATTCGTTTTTCCTGGGTAGGGGTAATAGGACTTTTCCATACGAAATAAAGGAGCAATACGGGACGCGTGGCCACCCGGCCGGCTTTTTTGGCGTACTGACTGATCTTATAGAGTAGTTCTTCGCTCTGGATAGTAAATGGTTTCATTGCTTTGATATTTTTAAGTTATATTTGTTAGACGTAGGTTTTGTACGTTTGGTTGCAAGATGAGAGATTTTTTAGTGTGTATAGCAGGTAATTCCTTACCTTTGTCCGCTCAATTTATATACATCCATGTCATCTGATCCTAAAAAGCTAAGCTATAACCAGGGTATTGTATATGCCCTGGCGTGCTATATGATCTGGGGACTTTTTCCTGTTTTCTGGAAAGCTGTTACAGGGGTACCTGCTGTATATGTACTGGCTCATCGTATCGTGTGGTCCTTTGTTTTTTTATTGGGTTGGGTCTTGTTGACAAACCGGCAGGTATTTTTCAGTTATGTGAGGCAACCCTGGCTTTTATTCAGGTTGGGACTGGCTGGATGTGTGGTGAGTGCCAACTGGGGGATATATATTTATGCCGTGGAGAGCAATCATATTATTGAGGCCGGATTAGGTTATTACATCAATCCGTTGGTAAATGTTTTTTAGGATATGTCTTTTTGAAGGAACGATTGGCAACGATGCAGAAAGTAGCCGTTGTGCTGGCTCTCACGGGTGTTATGTATTTTACTATAAGTTACGGCAAGTTTCCCTGGATTTCATTAAGTCTGGCCACTACTTTCGGACTGTATGGATTATTGAAAAAGAAAGCGAAGCTTGAGTCTATGCCTGCGCTTACGGTAGAAACGATGATGGTATGTCCGTTCGCTTTGGCCTTTCTGTTTTATACCGCGGGAAGTGTTGAAGGTATGTCTTTCTTTCCTTCCTCGGTCGAGACCAGTCTATTGTTAGTGGCAAGCGGTATAGTTACAGCGATTCCGCTTTATTGGTTCGGGAAGTCTGCACAGGTGATCCCACTATCTACCATGGGTTTTATTCAATATTTGTGTCCGACCCTTCAACTGCTTCTCGGTATATTTGTTTATGGTGAAACGTTCGGGATAGAATACCTGATCTGTTTTGTTTTTGTCTGGGCAGGATTGGCCTGTTATGTGATCAGCATTCTTAAAGGAAAGCGGGTGACTATCATGGAATAAGGCGCCGGTGGTGATAGTTGAATCCGTGCTGGCTGTATTGTCTGTAAATTCGCTATATTTGCGCCTGATGATCTATCTATACTGGTAATAAAACAGGACGATTACGGCCAGCTGATTAATCCTGTCTGATTTGAAACGAAAATACATATGAATACTGGTTTTATAAACCTGACCGCAGAAAACCTTGCTGATGAGCATGTCTGCTGTATTATCCGTAGTAAAAAGCCTCATCCGGGTATTGACGCAAAGCGCAGGTGGCTTTCTGACCGGCTGAATGAAGGTCATATCTTCAGAAAGTTGAATGCGAAAGCTACGGTTTTTATTGAATATGCTCCTCTGGAAACGGCCTGGGTTCCCGTAGTGGGTGAAAACTATTATTATCTGTATTGTTTATGGGTTCTGGGTAGTGACAAAGGAAAAGGATATGGAAAATCACTGATGGAATATTGTCTGGCTGATGCCAGAGAAAAAGGTAAATCAGGTATCTGTATGCTTGGGGCAAAAAAACAGAAATCCTGGCTTTCTGACCAATCATTTGTGAAGAAGTACGGTTTTGAGGTTGTTGATACAACCGATAGTGGCTATGAATTGCTTGCGCTTTCTTTTGACGGAACCACACCAACGTTTGGGAAAAATGCTAAAAGACAAGAAATTGAAGGCAAAGAGCTGACCATTTATTATGATATGCAATGTCCCTATATCTGTCAGAACATCCGGATGATACAGCAGTATGGTGAAAGGAATCATGTTCCTGTTTCTTTCATTCAGGTAGATACGCTGCAAAAAGCAAAGGAGTTGCCTTGTGTCTTCAATAACTGGGCTGTGTTTTACAAAGGAAATTTTGTGACCGTCAATTTGTTGGATATTGCTTATTTAGAGAGGATACTCAGGAAATAAACATACGATTTCGGCTTTTCTGTGTGAGGATGGTTTGTGGAATTTCTTTTTTCATGGGTCGTCGTGCGCGCGGGTGGTCCGGGCGTTTCTCTATTCCAGTTACAGGAGATCCGCAAAGGAATGAGGACAATGGTTTCATACCTACTTTTCTCGTCTGCGCGGAAAATCAGTGGTCAGCCTCTTCAGATATATATCCATCCTGGTCGGCAAAGTATCCGCCGTCTGCTCCCCATGATAGTTCCTGAGGTGGTTTAACGATGGTTTCTCCCGGAGCTTCCACTTTGGTCATGATTTCAGCCACTTCTTCGTGAAATAACCGGAAGGTTCTTTTGCGGTTCGGAGAAACACATGATACCGTTTCATCCGATCAGTTCAAAATCATGTTTTTCAAATTCATTTCCGTTGATCACCACAGCGACCTGATGAAGTCCGGGGTGAAATTTCCTTGTTGTTACCACCCGGAAAGAGTGTCTTCGGGTAATTTGTGTGGTAGAATTTCCTGCGTATTCTTTTTCGCTTATTTTGTGAACTTTCTTTGCTAACGTTCCATTTGCTTTTTGGTAATAAATTCCGTATTCAAGTCGTATTTTCGTTTTTCTGTGGTTACCATTCAGTAGATTGAAGCTGAACTTCAGCGAATTTCCCACTTTAACTACAGGTGTCAGGATCTGAAAATCCTCAATGCGGATGTTTTCTCCCATACAATCAAAGCCAAACAGCTTCATCACCTCCGGGTTTCCTTGTTTCAAAAGGGTGCGACAGCCGTGTTTGATGATCCAGTCTACCTCTTTCGACTCGCCCTTCCATCGTTTTACCAGATCAATCACTATCTGGGGATTGTCTTTCGAAATATCATTCAGATTATTGGCAACGCTCAACCGCACAAATCTTGCCGGATCGTTTTTAAGATTTTCCAAAATGGGAAGGATGGGCGCGGGATCCTTTTTCAGATCCGGCAATGCCATGGCCCAGGGAAGGCGCGGACGGCAACCCTCTGACGCAAGCCGTCTTACACCCCAATGTTCGTGTTTCGACCAAACCAACATTTGCTTCATCATTTTATCCGGATATCTGATAATAAAAGGATGAACCACAAATTCGCAGCTTGTAAACTGAGTGATTTTCTCTATTGCTTTCACAGAGGTCCCGTAATCATCCAGCCCGTACTGTTCTACATAATTATCCAGAATCGCCCCATATTCCAACGTTAAGCCAAACTTCTTATCATCTATCCTTGAAAAATCGGGGCGCGCGCTTTTCACATGGTCCAACAGTTCAAGTATTTTAGCGATTGCCTCTTTGTAATCCGCCGGTAAAAACTTTTTCAGAACTGTGGTAATATGCCTGCAACGTTGTTTCAGTTCTTTGTTTTCCCATTCCTCGTCCATGACCTGGGATACAAACTCACGAGCATCAAAGTCAGGAATAACAAGCTTCAGATCTTTCATAAATCTATCGAAAAATGGCTTGTTGTACATATTTTTAAAAGGTTCTGCCATATTCTAATTGTATGTTTTTATTAGATGGTTATTTTTACTCCATTTCTACTTTCTCATTCACTGGAACTGTGGTCCGCATTGCCATTCATTTTTTCCTGGTGCCATACATGATTCAACATATACGGTACACATGAAAAATGACTGCACAGCATTTCATAATTTCATAGCCAAAGATTCCTTCCCGGTGCTTCTCGGTAAAATAAAAACTGACTTTGAAAAAGCCCTCCCACACCGATAGCCAGCAGATCGTCTTTTTCTTATGCGTCACTTTACCCAGCCAGGCCTTACCGTCGTTGTAGAATCTCCATTCGATACTCAGACCATACTCTTCATTGGTACTTGTTTCAAGAAATGATTCCCATACCTTGTAAAGAGCGTCTCCGAATATACTGTTCAAAACCTTATCTGACGGAAAGACATCCGGATCTCTTACTAACATTTTTGCTTCCATACCCGTTGCATCAGTGGTGAAAAGAAAATCCTTCTGTGGGTGTTACAGGGTATCCATAGAAGGGATCGTTTATCTCTATTTCATGGCAATACACAAGTCTACTATGCTGGTCGTGTCGGTATCCTCCGGATTGCAACAACTTACGTATAACTCATAATGATCCCGCGTGTCATATTCATATCCTTTTTCATTAAAAGCAGCGTACGCCTTTTTCCACGCTTCGTAATATTCATTCATGGTCAGCTCTACCCGCATCACAAAGTATTTTCCTCCGCTTAGGGTATAGGTCTTCATGCCTTCGCCCGGTTCAATTCCCGAGAGGTTTTCCAGACATGCTTCCGAACGTAGTTGCCCGGTCGGGGTGTGCATGGGATCGTCGTAGTACATACCTGCCATCCGGGGAGAGGCTTTCCACAGGTTGTTGGCATCTGCCCAGGCAACCAGTTTTTCAAATGCTCCTGTAATACCGGAATATTCACCCACATGTGAAACCGCAATCGTCCGGATCGGTTCGAGATCCTTCGTTTCTGTACTGATAATTTTCATAACTTTGATTTTTGAATAATTTGTTTGATAATATCTTTTACTTCCGTAGGGCTGACTACGGTTGTCGTATCGGCATGAGACAATACCCACCTGGCCAGAAGTTCAAATGAATAAGCCATATAGGTTTGTTCTATTTTTCCGTTTGCCAGTTCCTTTTCTCCGGTCAATCCCATATAATAGCATCTGTCGGCATTGTTGCGCGCCACCTCTTTACTGGTACGCAGGATTACTTCTTTCAGGCAATGAGGGTCATCTGCCCCAAGAAGCGATTGCAACGGCGGATGCACTCTGGTATGCTTGTCGATCGTTGTTTTTATATGATGGATGCGATCCAGGCGGAACATCCGGTATTCCTTCCGCAGGTGGCACCAGGCAGAAAGATACCAGTTGGGGTGTGAATAGCTGATACCTACTGCTTCCAGCGCTCTCTGACTCTTGCGTTCATCGGCATTGACGTAGTCAATCTCTATAATGAAGTGGTCACTGATGCTACTCAATATGGTTTGCATTACATTGGGCAGGCTGTCCCGTGTATGCTTGCTTTTATACACCGCGATGCTGTCGTCCATCTGATGGAGATAATCCTTATCGGCAGTTCGGAGCGCGGCGCGGATCTTATCCATTCCCTGACAGAAATAGTGGCTGTTCTGCGCGTCGGTAAGTTGCTCAATCATCTTTTCGGCCGTAAGGAAGGCCATGGCTTCCTCTCTGGTAAACATCAGAGAGGGTAACCGGTAACCTTCTACTAAAGAGTAGCCAATGCCGGAATTACCGCAGATGGGTACTCCTGCTTCTGAAAGGGTACGCATATCCCGGTAAATAGTACGATGACTCACTCCGAAACGGTTTGCCATTTCAGAAGCTTTTACAACCGGTCGCGATTGCAGCTGTACCAATAATGCCGATATGCGGTCGAGCCGATTCATGCCCAGGTTTTAGTCTTCCGCGTATACCAATGCCCAAAGTACCCCGTAACGGTCTACTATTTCCGCATAGCGCTTTGCCCAGAAAACTTCGGTAAGTTCACAGGGTATGTTCTGTGCCCCCGCGCAGAGTCTGGTATACACCTTTTCCGTGTGGGCTATCGAATCACAATGAAGGGTCAGCATATGACCACCCTTACCAAACGTGCGTTCATCACCGGGCAGCGTGTCAGCAGCACTCATCGAACCACCGGGAAAAAGGATGCAGCAATGCATGATCCTCTGTTTGAAATCTTCTGGGACTTCCGGCATCCCTGATTGAGAAGGCATACCATCGTAACGGTAGAGGTTTTCAACTTTTCCGCCCAGGATACCGGCATAAAAATGGGCAGCCTCTTCGGCCTGACCATTGAAAATAAGATAAGATGTAAGTTTCATCATGGAATGTTTTGAATAGAATAATGATACAAAGATAAGGTACGTGTCTGACAACAGTATGTCAGCAACTTTTTAAAATGATCAGAATTTTAAGAATAGTTAAGGATATACAATTCCGTCCGGTGAGACAGAGAAAACCTGATCGTAACCTGCCGGAATGCGGTAACAGGGGTACAGGAGTAGATGGTCGTATCAGCACATGTATACAAAACCCTCTGACGACAACTCATAGAGGGTGTTTCCATGTACCCCGTACGATTTGCCTATACAATTAAGACACCCTCTTCGTGTTGGAATAAGATGTAGTCTGATATTTCTCCTTTTTTATATGCGTTTTTGACTTTTCCCGACTTTCCGGGCAATCTCTTATCGTTCCTGACAAATTCTATGTGGATGGTTTGCCCGTTCTTTTCTGCTTTCATCCGGAAAAGGTCAGGTGTAAATTGATAGTCAATGATTGTACTTCCGGTTATATAGTCTGTCAGATCGTCCCAGGTCTGATCTCCTCCGAAGTCCGACATCCACGGTTTTGTCGTGGGATAAAATTCAGGATCGCATTCAACCATCCGGTTGTCAATCACTACATATCTACCTGCTCCCCATACGGCATAGGTCAGAAATTCGCGATGGTCGAGCAGGATTCCGAAGAACCCGGCACCTCCCATTCCGTAGGTACCTAAATGAGTGGAGACACTTATTATCTTTCGTCCTGTGATTTCCTCCTTTATACTATCTCTCAGAAGGGTAGGGCGGTTGAATAGCAAAGTCTCTGTCTTTTTATTGAGTTTGCCATAGAGCATAGCCGCGTTTTCATCTCCTTCGGGCAAATGCACTTCTTCATAAGTCAGCCAACCTTTCTTTTTCCAGTTTTCCAGTTCTTTCTTATTGACTATCATAGCGTATTGCCCGATGTCTCCTATGTTCAGATCCAGATAATCATGTTCTTTCATTGGGGTAGATATTTTAGGTGTAACCGAACCACAAAAATAAAATGTTTTTGCAAACCTACACATCTGTTGCGTCAAAATCTCATTAAATAGAATATCATAGGAGAAATAACAAACTAAAAAACTATTTTTGTTATAGAAAAGGAAAACGACAATTCGCACACGTGAAATCTGTTTCGTATGAAAAATGCAATCAAAAGAGTACTGGATGCTTTCTATGTACCGGTAATTTTCATTGTTGTCATCTGGGCCATAAAGATCATTGAATCTGTGCTTCCTGTCAGATGGGTGCACGGAGGAATTCTGCCCCGTCATACGGAAGGACTGACGGGTATTTTCACCTCTCCCTTGTTGCATGGCAGTTTCAGTCATCTGTCTTCCAATACAGCACCTCTGTTGGTATTGGGCTGGTGCCTGTTCTATTTCTATAAGCGCATCAGTTGGGTTGTCTTCTTGCTACTCTGGTTGTTGTCCGGCCTGTTTACCTGGTGCATCGGGCGGGAAGCCTGGCACATAGGTGCCAGTGGCATGATATACGCACTGGCTTTCTTTTTGTTTTTCAGTGGCATCTTCCGAAAATACCTTCCTTTATTGATTATCTCTGTACTCATTGTTTTTCTCTATGGAGGGCTTGTGTGGGGACTGCTTCCAACCTCCTCTTATGTTTCCTGGGAAGGACACCTCTCCGGTGCGGTAGCCGGTTATGCCGTGGCCCGGCTTTTCCGTAATGAGTCTTTGTCAGGTGCCTGATCTCTTTCTGTGGATTGCCTGAATGCGTTTCCGGATCTTGGATACCGATTGTATATTGTATATGCTTCCTGATGTGGGCTTCTGTATACCCTTTTGAAAAGAAGGTCTGTATCGTGTGGATTGTGATCCGGATCTCAGTTTACAGGAAATTGCTTCTGTCTGCTGAGAAAAAGATCGGATAAATCCGGAAAATTGCCTATATTTTCAGTATGTTTGTCATGTTTTGAATATATCTTTGTTTTCAAATGAATGTCGGAGATTTAGTACAATGCTGGTTCATACGCACAAAATAGATATAAAGTTTGGTTACCTTCCGGTTGTGAACTATGTTTTTCAACAAAATGAAGTAACCCTGGTGCGTCAGTTACTCATAGAGAATCTGACACAAGAAGAGTTGAAAAACATAGAGATCACTCTCTCTGCCTGTCCGGAGTTTGCTTCTCTTTCAACGGTCTTTATAGAGAGTCTGGCGGCGGGAAAGACTGTGCAGGCAGAGACGAGGGTCTTGCCTTTGTCTTCCGGCTATCTCTCCTGTCTGGCACACCCTGTCTCGGGCCATATCCGGTTGGATGTACAGCTGGATGGCGTATGTGATTTCAGCAATACCTATCCGGTAGAATTTCTTGTCTGTGACCAATGGAGTGGAACTACAGTGTTGCCGGAGTTGCTTGCTGCTTTTGTCTGCCCACATCAGACTGTATTGAAGCCGATCTTGCAGAGAGCCTCTGCCATTCTGAAAAAGTGGACAGGGGAGGTTTTTCCGGATACCTACCAGAGTGGCCGGCCGGACCTCGTCAGAAATCAGATGGCAGCTATCTACGCCGCTGTTTCGGAGCAAAAGATCCTGGGTAGTACACTTCCTGTATGTCTGCAAGAATCTGGTCAGCGCATACGTAGCGCGGATGTGGTGATCTCGCAGAAACTGGGTACTTCGCTGGATCTGGCTATTCTCTATGCTTCCTGTCTGGAGGCCACAGGCATACATGCTCTGCTTGTACTGAAAGAGAAGCAGGTCTTTGCCGGCGGATGGCTGATCCCGGAATGTTTTCCGACACATACGGTGGACAATGTCTCTTTTCTGACCAAACGCGCGGCCGAGGGTATTTACGACATCGCGTTGGTTGAAACTACTTGTATGAGTATGGGAAAGGCGCAGGATTTCGACCGGGCAGTGGAACTCGCTCATTCGGGGTTGAGTAGTGCTGATTTTATTCTTTCGTTAGATATCCGCAGAGCCAGATTATCAGGTATCCGTCCTTGGTCGCGACACATAGCCGGTGGAGCGTATGGGGAGAAGATCGCAGAGCGACCCTCGGTTCCGACGGTAACTCCTGCCAAACCACAGGTGATAACACCGTATGATCTTCCGGAGACTGCTCCGGAAGTATTCGTTACCAAACAATTGCTATGGGAACGTAAATTGCTTGACCTGAGTCTTCGCAACAATCTGCTCCATATCAGGGCTACCCGCCATACTTTGCAACTTATATCTGCCGACCTGCACCTTTTTGAAGACGCGTTGGCAGGAGGAGAAGAGTTCAGGATCATGAGCAAACCGGCAGACTGGAATCCTCCCGTCTCTGACTTTGGTATCTATCATCCGGTTCCGGGCACTGACCCGGTGATGTCCCTGATCCGGACGGAAGTATCCCGGAAGTGCCTGCGGTCTTACCTGAGTGAGGCCGAACTGGCTAAGGCATTGACCCACCTCTATCGCTCTTCGCGCACGTCCCTGGAGGAGAACGGTGCCAATACATTGTATCTGGCTCTGGGGTTCCTGAGATGGTACGAAAGTCGTTCGGGCGAGCGTCCGCGGTATGCTCCCATCTTGTTAGTGCCCGTTGAGATCATACGTAAATCTGTCGCCAAAGGATATGTGATACGTTCGCGCGAAGAGGATCCCATAATGAATATTACCTTGCTGGAGATGCTGAAACAAAACTTCAACATCCATATTCACGGACTCACTCCCTTGCCTTCGGACAAAAGTGGAGTGGATGTGAAGCTGATCTTCTCGATTCTCAGAAACGGTATCAAAGAGATGACAAGATGGGATGTAGAAGAACAATCTGTCCTGGGAATATTTTCGTTCAATAAGTTCACGATGTGGAATGATATTCATACGCATGCGGACAAACTTGCCGGCAATAAGATTGTTTCCAGTCTGATAAATGGCAGCATCGGATGGGAGGTGGAGGAGGAAATGGCAGATGCCGGTGAGCTCGACAAGCATTTATCTCCCTCGGAAGTCTTATTGCCTATGAGTGCCGATTCTTCTCAACTGGAAGCTATCTACGAAGCTGCCCGGGACAAGAGTTTTATCCTGCATGGTCCTCCCGGAACGGGGAAGTCTCAGACGATTACCAATCTGATCGCTAACGCACTCTACAAAGGCAAACGGGTGTTGTTTGTGGCAGAAAAGATGGCCGCTCTTTCAGTCGTACAGAGTCGGCTGGAGGCTATCGGGCTCGATCCGTTCTGCCTGGAACTCCATTCCAACAAAACAAAAAAGACAGCTGTGATTGCGCAACTCCGCAAAACGGCGGAGGTGGTGCGAGTGTCACCTCCCGGGCATTTTAAAAGTGAAGCCGATCGGCTGCTGGCTCTCCGAACGGAGCTGAATGGTTATATAGAGACTTTGCATAAAGTGTATCCTTTCGGATGGTCTCTCTATGAAGCTATCACACGGTATCAGTCACTGGAAGTAGCAGAAACTCTCTTTGATATCCCCCGCAACTATTTCAGAGACTTAGACAAAGAGACTGTCGCTTTGTGGGACGATGTCATGGAACAACTTATCATGACGGCGAATGCCTGCGGACATCCGCACAACCATCCGCTCACAGGTATTGCTATTACGGAGTATTCCACAGAGATCAGAGAAGAGGCTTCGGGGCATATAGACCAGGTGCTGGAGGTACTGCGAAAGATAAAACCGTACGTACGCTTCCTGCCCGAATGGTTTGGCGAATGGGCACATACCATCGACAGAGAAGGTATACAGATGCTTTCCGGTGTCATAGCGAAGCTGCTCCATATTCCGGAACTCACCTCTGTCCTGTTGACGCACCCTCTCTCAGAGGAAGATCTGGAAGCATACCGACACGTGTGTGTGCGTGGTAAGGAGCGGGATCGGTTCAGAGAGAGGATCACTTCCGGTTTCAGTGAAGGTGTGTTTGCGCTGGACGCGGCTGCGTTGCTGGTAGCATGGAACCGGGCAGCTGACAGGTGGTTTCTTCCGCGGTTTTTCGCGCAGCGGAAGATAAAAAGACAACTCAAAGGGTATACTTATCAGCCCATAGAATATAACCAGGTAAGGAATACGCTGGAGCATATAGTGAGGTATACAGAAGAGAAAGAGTATATAGAGATACATACCGTAGACTTTGGTCTGCTGTTTGGAAAACACGGACGCAAAGGAAATGAGAAGTGGGAGATGATTGAACAGATGCTGGAGGATATATCTGAGATGAACGATGCTATTTTCGGACACGCCCGAAGTATCTCTGTAGCTACCCATCTGAAGGAAACTCTTGCCCGTCAACTGTCACACGGTGTGGCACCTTTCAGACGGGTTCACGGGGAGCACTTATCCCTGTTGTCGGGTCTCCTGACAGAACTGGACCAGAAGGAGGAACGCCTGTGTCATGGTCTGGGAATTACCAAAAAACGGTTGTATGCCGGAACGGATCTATGGATAGATACCGCTATGAGTCGTCTGGAAGGCTGGAAGGCCAATCTGCACAGGCTGAAAGAGTGGTATCAATGGCTGCTTGTTTTCAACAGGATGGATGCGCTGAAAATCGGTTTTGTGGCAGAACGCTACCAGACAGACAACATAGAGACCCGGTGGGTGTACGATAGTTTCCGTAAGAGCCTGTACAAGGCCGCGAGTACTTACATTATTTCGCAGGACAAGTCTCTGGAACTTTTCAACGGCAGTATGTTCAGTGAAGTGATAGAGAAGTACAGACGGCTCACCGCGGAGTTTCAGGAGCTGACCCGGAAAGAACTTTATGCCCGGCTGGCCTCTAACCTGCCAGCGTTTACACGGGAAGCTACCCAGAGCTCCGAAGTCGGTATCCTGCAACGCAATCTTCGCAACAATGCGCGGGGAGTATCTGTGCGCAGGTTGTTCGATCAGATACCTGCCCTTTTATCACGTATGTGCCCGTGTATGCTGATGAGCCCTATTTCGGTGGCACAATACATAGACGCGGATGCGGAGAAGTTTGATCTGATCGTGTTTGATGAGGCATCGCAGATGCCTACTTATGAAGCCGTAGGGGCTATTGCCCGGGGAAAGAATGTGGTGATTGTAGGCGATCCGAAGCAGATGCCTCCGACCAGTTTTTTGCTGTAAATACGGTAGATGAGGAGCATATAGAGAGGGAAGATCTGGAGAGTATCCTGGACGATTGTCTGGCGCTTTCGATGCCCTCGGGGTATCTGTTGTGGCACTACAGAAGCAAGCACGAGAGCCTGATCGCTTTCAGTAACGCTGAGTATTATGATAACAAACTACTCACTTTTCCTTCTCCGGACCACATCGACTCAAAAGTCCGTCTGGTTCACATCGACGGGGTCTATGACAAAGGAAAATCCCGGCAAAACAGAGCGGAAGCTCAGGCTGTGGTAGATGAGATCGCGCGCAGGCTGAGGGACGAAGAATGGAGAGGGAAAAGCATAGGAGTAGTTACGTTTAGTCTGGTGCAGCAATCTCTGACCGAAGACCTTCTATCCGAACTGTTTATTACCGATCCTGATCTGGAAACATGGGCGCTCGGATGTGAAGAGCCTTTGTTTATTAAGAATCTTGAGAACGTACAGGGAGACGAACGGGATATCATCCCCTTCTCCGTTGGATACGGCCCTGACAAAGAGGGAAAAGTGAGCATGAATTTCGGTCCTCTCAATCGGGAAGGAGGAGAGCGTCGGCTGAATGTCGCTGTTTCGCGTGCCCGGTATGAAATGATTATTTATTCGGCTTTGCGGTCCGATCAGATAGATCTCAGCAGATCTTCCGCCAGGGGAGTGGTGGGATTGAAACGTTTCCTGGCCTATGCGGAAAGAGGAGAGAGTATGGTCAGGTATGTGCCGGAGATAGCTGGGCCTGAAGTATCGGTCCATGCCGTTATCGCCGGTAAACTCCGCGCGGAAGGATATACGGTGCATACCAATATCGGAAGTTCCGGTTATAAAATAGATATCGGTATTGTAGATGAGCAAGATAGTTCGAGATATAAATTAGGTATCCTCTGTGATGGTGATAACTACAAGCGCACAAAGACCATGCGTGACAGAGAGATCGTACAAACCCAGGTACTGAAAATGCTGGGCTGGAAGATCTGTCGGGTCTGGACGCTGGACTGGTGGGAACATCCGGACAGGGTGCTCCGGAAGATACGCGAAGCTATGGAGAACGAGCAGGAGCATGTAGTGCCTGAAAATCAGGAAGTAAAGTCTTTACCTGTACAAGAACTGCATTCTATGGCCGCTCAGCCAGCGGAAAGTGTGGACAAAAAATACAGGAGGTCCTCAGCCTTACCGGAACGCGGTACTTCCACCGGTAAAATACGCTTCTGAAGAGTTTCTGGAACCGCGTTGCCAGATCGTGATCCAGGAGCAGATCAGGAAAGTGCTGCAAGCTGAGGCTCCGGTCAGTAGGTCTCTTTTGTGCAAGAAAATCTTGTCTGCCTGGGGCATATCCCGCATGGGGCAGCGACTGGATGCCCGTTTTGAAGAACTTTTCAGGCAGGGAAATTATTTCCGTTCGGAACATGAAAAGAATGTCTTTTACTGGATCGATCAGCGCCAGCACGATCAGTATGAGATCTTCCGGATACATGCTGAAAGGGAGGCTATTGATCTGCCTCCTGTAGAGGTAGCCAATGCGATGAAACACATCTTACAGGATGAGATCAGTCTGCCCGTTACCGATCTCTTGAAGATCTGCGGACAGATTTTCGGATTTGCCCGTAGCGGGTCCCATGTAGAGGCTGCTATGCGGAGAGGCATGGAAGAGGCAGCCCGCAGAGGGTATCTTAAACTGGAAAATGAGAGGGCCGTAATTCTGTAATGTTAACTTTGTCTTTCCAGTTTTTTCAATGCCTGGATAGACCGGATCACGTATGTATTTTCCGGTTCGACCTGGAGCCAGAAATGGAGATATCCTAAGGTCCTTTTCAGGTAGGCAGGATCTTTGGAACCGATGTGATCCTGATGTGCCACCAATCCCCGGGTGAGGATGTAATGCACGCGTTGTCTCATTTCCCGCTTCTTTGCTTTGGGAATGGTAAGGATATGGCCAGAACTGATAGAGATACCGGTCACGATCTTGCGTCTCTTCTCGTTCAGGAACCGGGTCTTTGTTGTTTTCAAGGTAAAGTCTTCTTCCGCGACCATCTTTCTGACGGCAAGAAAAAGTTGTTTCTGGTCTATATATTCTCCCGAGAAGGTCAGATCATCCGCATAACGGGTGTAAGTCAGCCTGTGACTGCAAGAAAGAAGATAGAGTCTCCGGTCCATATCGTATGCCAGAATATTGCTCAGGGCAGGACTGGTGGGCGCACCCTGCGGCAACCTTTTGCGGAGGCAACACAGGGTGGCTAAGATCCGGGCTATCTCTTTGGGATAGCCTATCTTTTCAAAAGCGTTGACCACTTTCGGTTGTCGTATGGAATAAAAAAATGACGTATGTCTGTTTTGAAAATTTCTTTCTTTCCCAGATGAACTCTTGCATTGTCTGTGATGGAGATCCTTTTCCGGAAACCGGTCGCGGCAGGGTGTAATGGTACGGGAAGTAATATTCTCTGGTAAATGATCTTCTGGATATGCATCAGGTCTCTGGAAGGTACAGAGATCATGCGGTAGCCACCGCTTCTTTTCCGGATACGGAATTCAGAATATTGTTTGGGGATATTCCGGAGGATGGATTCCAGTTGAGCGGGCGATGTATCCAGGAAGTGGGCACACCAGGCAATGGAGTTACTATCGTATTGGGTAGGCAGATAGCCGGCATAGGTATCTCTATGCCTGATGGTCTCTTTTCCTGCTGTACGGAGCAATACGCGTAGGGCCAGTATGCCCAGACTGATAATTATACACAGGATGAATAAGAATATGATTTCTTGGCTCATAAAAGGGTATTGAAAAAAGAGGATGAATGTTTACTAAAAGTAATTAACCCATCGGGTTAGGATTACTTTTACTGAGAAATCACATGATCCTATGAGGCGATTGCACCTCTCTCTTGCTAAATTTTTCATTCATCCTCTTGCGGCAAAGATAGATCAATTCTGTGTTTTTCCGAAGAAAAAACGTATGTAATGTAAAAAAAGTATAGTAAAAATATGCTGATCTTCAACGAACAAACTGGATGCAGACCCCATTTTTCGGATCACAGAAGGAACACAGACCTGTCTGATGCTCTTTTCTGCTCCCCGTTGTGATGAGTAATCTGATCTTATTGCTGTGATTTTTGATCCTATTCCGGTTCAGAGCTTTCGGTTGGAGAGAGGGTATGAAATAAATTTGTACTTTTACAAAAACAATATAACTATGATGAACTTTAGAAACACAACATTTGCGGCATTCCTGTTTATAATAATTCTGGCTTATCCGGCAGCGGCACAGGATCTGTTTCCGGACGGAACCCCTGTTTCCGACTGGTTCAGAGAAACAGAGGTGGTATCGTTGGAGACGCTCGGGAAAACATTTGTGATCACGGAGTATGGTGTACGGAACGATAGTACAGAGTTACAGACAGACAAGATACAGGCTGTGATAGATGCGGCCTACCAGGCCGGGGGCGGGGTGATACTGATCCCGCGGGGGACTTTCCTGAGTGGTTCGCTTTTTTTCAGACCGGGTACGCATTTGCATCTGCAGGAGGGAGCTGTGCTCAAAGGAAGCGATGATATTAGCAATTTCCCCATTGTACAGACCCGTATCGAAGGACAGACGCTGGACTACTTTGCAGCTTTGGTAAATGCCGACGGAGTGGATGGTTTTACTATCTCGGGCAAAGGTACCATAGATGGCAATGGCTTGCGTTACTGGAAATCCTTCTGGTTGCGCAGAAAAGTGAATCCCAGGTGTACCAATATGGATGAGTTGCGTCCGCGGCTGGTATATATATCCCATAGCAGAGATGTGCAGCTTTCGGGCGTGCGGTTGGTAAACTCTCCTTTCTGGACAACTCATCTGTATAAATGTGAGTATGTGAAACTGCTGGGATTGCATATCTATTCTCCTTACGCGCCTGTCAAAGCGCCCAGTACGGATGCGGTGGATGTGGATGTATGCAATCATGTGTTGATCAAGGATTGTTACATGTCAGTCAATGACGATGCCGTTGCTCTGAAAGGTGGAAAAGGCCCTCTGGCAGATAAGGATGACAACAACGGAGGCAATTACAACATTCTTATAGAAGATTGTGTCTATGGGTTCTGCCACAGTGTGCTCACCTGCGGCAGTGAATCTGTTCACAACCGGAATATTGTGCTTCGACGGGTCCGTGTAGAGAACGCGCAACGCCTGCTCTGGCTCAAGATGCGCCCCGATACTCCTCAGAATTATGAATACATCACAGTAGAAGATGTGTCTGGCAATGCCAGGAGCTTCCTGTTTATCAAACCCTGGACACAATTCTTTGATCTGAAGGGACAGACAGAGATGCCGCGTTCTTACTCCAGTCATGTGACTATGCGCAATATCAACTTTGAGTGTGATGTGCTTTTTGATGTGAACCATTCCGACCAGTATTTCCTGCGTAATTTTACTTTTGAGAATCTGCATATTCAGGCTAAAAAGCAGCCGGAGATCCATACGGAATATGTAGAAAACTTTTCTTTGAAGAATGTCATCATTAACAGTAAAAAGGAATATGAATAAAGTCTGGTAAGTAGCAGTACATCATTTATGGTATATAGCGTATTGCGGCACCTTGTAGGTGAGGCCTACGACGTACGTTTCAGCATGCCGAATGGGAAGGCATATGCGGATACTTTTTTCTTGGAGGTATACTATCGCGGAGACGCGCAACGTGCGTCTCGTATGTTTGCATATAAAATGTTACGCATAGAGATTTACAAACCTATTCTTTCTGTAATTTCAATCATAATTAGCTTTGCTGACCGTTGGTTGACTTTGTCGACTGTCGGTTCGTAAATCGGCCCATCATAAATCTTTTTGTCTCTCTACAGGATATAAAGGAGTAGGATACATACCATGAATCAGGAAAACTTACTATAATAACAGGTACTGCTACTGACCGTAGAAACCACCCTTCCAACGAATGACAGAACCGTCTGTTCGTTGGGAGGCCTCTATAGAATCTAAAAAGAGGGTGTGTCAACCCTGTACAGATATAATCTCACCCTGTTGTAGAAACCTCAGTTATAGTCCGGAATAAAGTATAACCATACCCCCCTGTATGCAGAACTAACATCTTGCAACAGTAGATCTTATCTGTTATTTCTTTTTTTCTAAGCTGCGCAGCCACTCAATCTCTTCGCCCCATTTTTCTTCATCCGGTGTTTCGAGGATGATGGGCATATGGTCAAATCTGGGATCATTCATGAAACGTTCGAAGAAGTCTTTCCCTATAAATCCGTTGCCCAATGTTTCGTGACGGTCTACCCGGCTACCCAGCGTTTTTTTGGTATCATTGAGATGAATGCCCCGCAGGTAGGAGAACCCTACTTCCTGTTCAAATTCCTCAAATACCTTGTCGTAATCCTCTACAATATCATATCCGGCCGTAAATGTATGACAGGTGTCTAAGCAAACGCCTACCCGGCTTTTGTCTTCTACCCGATCAATAATATAACGCAGGTGAGCAAATCTGTTACCCAGGTTACTTCCCTGTCCGGCCGTATTCTCGATGACGGCGGTAACTCCCCGGGTACCTGCCAGTGCCAGATTGATACTTTCCGCTATGCGATCCAGTGATGCTTCGGGAGAGATCTTATTCAGATGGCTCCCCGGATGGAAATTAAGGAGTTGCAGACCCAGCTGTTCACAACGTTGCATTTCGTCAAAAAAAGCATCCCGGCTTTTTTGCAAGCCTTCCTCTTCGGGATGACCCAGGTTGATCAGATAGCCATCGTGAGGTAAGATGTACTCTGGTAAAAAACCGTATTTCCGACAGTTTTCCCGAAACAGATCGATACTTTTCTCCGTCAGCGGTTTGCTGTTCCACTGGCGTTGGTTGCGGGTGAAAAGCGCGAACGCGTTTGCTCCTATCTTATGTGCGTTTGCCGGTGCGTATTCCACACCACCTGTCGCACTCACATGGGCTCCTATATACTTCATAATCTGTGGTTTTTTGTAAATAAATGTTTGTCGTATCCTCCGTTCTCTCTGCATTACCTACTATCCGCAGTATACATTTATTACTCCTTATGTATGCGATAACGTTTTTGATCTGAGGCTTTCTACAAAGGTAAAGGTTTTATTTAAAAAGATAACGTTTGCCGAAAAAACCGGAGAGACACAACGGAAGCAGGAAGATATTTTTCTGAGAGAAAAGATATAATTCTGTAAACGGACAAGTGCAAAAGGCTACCTTTTGTTATCAGAATGCAGATGGGATTATTATCTTTGCAAACAGATGTAAAAATAAAACAGACTTGTATCTATGGAATGGCTGGAGTATTTTTTTAGTGTACTGAGTGATTATCTCTGGGGATGGCCCATGGTGATCTTGTTGTTAGGTACTCATATCTATCTTACTTTTCTTTTACGTATCCCCCAACGGAAGATCCTGACAGGCATACGTCTTTCCGTAAAACGGGACGACGGGGCCAAGGGCGATGTGAGTCAGTTCGGTGCTCTGGCCACGGCCCTGGCCGGGACCATTGGTACGGGAAATATCGTTGGGGTGGCCACAGCTATTGCTCTGGGCGGACCGGGCGCTGTATTCTGGTGCTGGCTTACGGGTGTGTTTGGCATTGCCACAAAATATTCGGAAGGGTTGCTGGCTGTGAAGTATCGGGTATAGACCTCCAACGGACAGATGCTGGGAGGTCCGATGTATGCTTTGGAGAAAGGATTGAACCTGAAGTGGATGGCGGTCCTGTTTTGTATTTTCACCGCCTTTGCTTCTCTGGGACTGGGAAATACGGTACAGGCCAACTCGATCACTCTGTTGTTGAATGAGAGTTGGGGCATTTCTCCGTACGTTTCGGGGGCTTTTATTTCCGTTTCTCTGGCTTTGGTCATCGTGTTTGGAGTGAAAGGTATCGCGCGGGTCTGTACCACTTTGGTTCCTGTAATGGCTGTTTTTTATGTGGTAGGCTGTCTTATTATATTGTGGATAAATAGCGGATATGTCTGGGAGGCTGTAGGTGTTATTATAAAGTCTGCCTTTGGAGCAAAAGCAGTGGTGGGCGGTTTTGCCGGAGGAACCGTTTTAATGGCCGCGCGGCATGGAATTGCCCGCGGACTGTTTTCCAATGAATCCGGTCTGGGATCGGCTCCCATTGTCGCGGCGGCGGCAAAGACAAAAAATCCTGTGCGGCAGGCTATTATAGCCTCTACGGGTACGTTCTGGGACACGGTTGTTATTTGCGCGCTGACCGGGATTGTACTGGTAAGCAGTGTGCTGGCTCATCCGGATATTGACTATGCGCAGGGAGGGGCTCTGACCAAAGCCGCTTTCGATAAGATCCCTGTGGCAGGGCCTGTGATCCTGTCGGTAGGTATCACCACTTTTGCTTTTACCACCATTCTGGGCTGGTCTTATTATGGAGAGAAAGCGATTGAATACCTGGGAGGGAAACGTTGGATCCGGGTCTACAGAGTGTTTTTTATCGGCATTTCTTATCTGGGAGCTATTGTGAATCTGTCCCTGGTCTGGAACCTGGCCGATTGTATGAATGCGCTGATGGCCATTCCCAATCTATTGTCTCTTTTGTTGCTTTCTAAGGTGTTGGTACGTGAAACAAATACATACCTGTGGAGTGGAAGACTGGAGGAAGCGGCGGAAGAGGATAGGGCCTGATCAGCGGATACACTTTCCTTAGTGGCGTATGCCTGTCCGGATGGTAAAATATATAGGCTGTACAGACCTGTGGGTAAAGAGAATAGTTGGTATTCAAATCTGTCAGGATGAATCGGTTACCTGACAGGAAAAAAGCCAAGGAAAAAGCATAGATCGTTTGTCAGATCAGAAAATAAACCTTATCTTTGCAGCCGATTTATATATCCATATAATGTCTTATTTAATTAAAGTCTTTTAAAACAATTACTTATTAATGGAAAACTTAAAGAATGTCGCTCCTATTGAAGATTTCAACTGGGATGCGTATGAAAAAGGTGACAACGTTATTGAAGCCAGCCACGAAGACCTTGAAAAGGCGTATGACAGCACTTTGAACAAAGTGAACGACCGCGAGGTAGTAGATGGTACCGTAATCGGGATGAACAAACGTGAAGTTGTGGTGAACATCGGTTACAAATCTGACGGTATCATTCCTCTGAATGAATTCCGTTACAATCCTGAACTTAAAGTAGGGGATACCGTAGAGGTATATATCGAAAATCAGGAAGACAAAAAAGGACAGTTGGTACTGTCGCACAGAAAAGCCCGTGCTTCCCGTTCCTGGGATCGCGTGAATGCCGCTCTGGAAAATGAAGAAATTATCAAAGGATATATCAAATGCCGTACCAAAGGGGGTATGATCGTGGATGTATTCGGAATTGAAGCTTTCCTTCCCGGATCACAGATCGATGTGAAGCCTATCCATGACTACGATGTATTTGTAGGAAAGACAATGGAGTTCAAGGTGGTTAAGATCAACCAGGAATTCAAGAACGTAGTTGTTTCACACAAAGCGCTTATCGAAGCCGAACTGGAACAGCAGAAGAAAGAAATTATCAGCAAGCTCGAAAAAGGACAGGTTCTGGAAGGAACAGTTAAAAATATCACTTCTTACGGCGTGTTTATCGACCTGGGTGGCGTAGACGGATTGATCCACATTACAGACCTTTCCTGGGGCCGCGTAAGCGATCCGAAAGAAGTGGTGGAACTGGATCAGAAACTCAACGTGGTTATCCTTGACTTTGACGACGAGAAGAAACGCATCGCTCTGGGTCTGAAACAACTGACCCCGCACCCATGGGATGCTTTGGATACCGAGCTCAAGGTGGGTGACAAAGTGAAAGGAAAAGTAGTGGTTATGGCAGATTACGGCGCGTTCATCGAGATCGCTCCGGGTGTAGAAGGCCTGATCCACGTTTCCGGAATGTCATGGTCGCAGCACCTGCGTTCTGCTCAGGACTTCATGAAAGTGGGTGATGAGGTAGAAGCTGTTATCCTGACCCTGGATCGTGAAGAGCGTAAGATGTCTCTGGGCATCAAACAACTGAAACAAGATCCGTGGGAAACTATCGAAGAAAAATATCCTGTAGGATCTAAACATACTGCCAAAGTACGCAATTTCACCAACTTCGGTGTATTCGTAGAGATCGAAGAAGGTGTAGACGGACTGATCCATATTTCCGACCTGTCATGGACGAAGAAAGTGAAACATCCTTCTGAATTTACTCAGATCGGTGCCGATATTGACGTACAGGTATTGGAGATTGATAAAGAGAACCGTCGCCTGAGCCTGGGTCACAAACAGCTCGAAGAAAATCCCTGGGATGTATTCGAAACTGTATTTACCGTAGGTTCCGTACATAAAGGTACGATCATCGAAATGCTGGATAAGGGTGCTGTTGTATCGTTGCCTTATAGTGTGGAAGGTTTCGCTACTCCGAAACACCTGGTGAAAGAAGACGGATCACAGGCGCAGCTGGATGAGAAACTGGAGTTCAAAGTGATCGAATTCAATAAAGATGCCAAGCGTATCATCCTTTCTCACAGACGTATATTTGAAGATGTTGCGAAAGCAAAAGAAAGAGCGGAAAAGAAGGCTGCGAAGAAAAACAAGAGAGAAGAGAGTGGCAGCTCTCCTGCTATTCAGAACCAGGCTGCTTCTACTACTCTGGGTGATATTGACGCTTTAGCTGCTCTGAAAGAGCAACTCGAAGGTAAGAAGTAATTGAGATCCCTTCTCTCCGTTCGTTGAGAGAAAGACTTACATATGAAGTCGTTGCAACCGAAAAGGTTGCGACGACTTTTTTATATATGTATCCGGGAGTAGGAAAGAATGGAAATTATCCGGTAGGGAAACTGAATTATCCGGTAGTCTGACCAGATTATCCAGTGTTGAAACCTGTATTATCCAGTAGTCTAATCAAATTATCCGGTAGGGAAACCGATAGTATCCAGTAGTCTAATCAAATTATCCGGTAAGGAAACCTGTATGATCCGGTAGTCTAATTAAATTATCTATGAGTGAAACCGGATGATCCGGCACGCTGACTGCATGTTAACTGAAATGTAACTATCGTTTTGCCGCAGTCTCAGGATTCCTTTCTCAAAGTAGTGATCCGGCTGTCTTGTTACAGTAAGAGAATAGCCAGATCTTATTTTTACTTAAGTTAACAATAGACAGATAAAAATAGTCTATTATGGATCCCTCATGATCTTAAGATAGGAACTCTATGAACTTGTAACATAGTTGAGAGGCTTACGACAGTCTCGGAGGAAGATCCCGTCAGGGAAAATATTCGGGATGAAATAAGAAAATAGTTTGTTTTCTGTGGGATTTGTTAACAGATCATAATAAAGTACTTCTGCTCTGGTGCAACCAGAAACGTGTAGCATAAATTATTTTTTGTAGTAGTAGCGTTGGTACAATGCTTTATATTCCGCGCTTGGTATAAAATCCTCCAGCCAGTGATTAAGTGTATCTAGCAGTTCCGGAGAATGCTTACTGACTGCCCACGCGTAAAGTTGGGTAAAACCAATCCCCGTGCTGATATCTATATTAGCAAGAGAGTCGGTCATTGTCTGTGCTATACTCTCTTCGCATACCACAAAATCTATATCTCCATGTGCTACCATAGCGATTAACTGTTCTACTCCATAATCTTCTATCTGATGGATATAGATGGTATCTGCTATTTCATTGGCCAGGTTATGGATACGGAGGATGGCTGGCGATCCTTTTACTACATAGAGTGTCTTGCCTGCCAGATCTATCTGGCTGTTTATGGCAATCGAATCTTCCTCATTGAGTTTTCGTTGTACCAGTATCTGTTTGGTCTGAGCCAGCGGGATGGTAAAGAGCAAAGAATCTTTCCATTCACTGGTTATAGGTATACCATACGCGATCACATCAAACTCTCCGGATCTCAGTCCGGAGAGACGTTTCTCAAAACTCATCTCCGGTACCAGTTCAGCTTTCAGGGCTTTGTCACGTGCGAACGCGCGGAAAATATCGTGATAGAATCCGGCCAGTGAATCTCCTTCTACATAGTAGCTTATTGCGTTGTACTCGGTAACTCCGCGGAGGATACCTTCTGCCGCGATTTCAGGATAATCCCGTTCTGCAACAATTTCCTGTTTTTTCCGGGGCCGGAAAGTAACAACAACAGCTGAGATAAGTCCCAGGATCAGATACTTCAGATATTTGTTTTTCAGAGCTTTCATACCTGTCGGGATATCAATCATAGAAATTCCAGGATACACCAAATTTCAACAGACGCTGGTTGAGCGGGTAGTGGGGAACAAAGAAATACTTGTTGTTTCCCAATCCCTGATTGGCATGGTATAGCATGGCAAAGAACCGGGTACGTTTGAGATGCAGGTTGGCATATACATTTACTACCGGATATCCACCGATCTCTATCCTATCCTTATCGGGTTGCAGATGGAACTGCTGCGTGGCCGGCTGATAGGTCGGGGCATAATAGGAGGTGAAGTACCGTACGTCTGCTCCCAGTTGCAGGCTCAGTACTTTTTTAGCAAGCTTGGTATCGATATACAGGTTGTGGTAGAGCGACAGGCGTGGCAACGGCAGGATGTTTTTGTTGCTTGTTTCCTGCCAGATCACTTCATTATCCAGATGGAACACTCCCAGTTTGAAGTTCTGACTGAATGTCGCCGTAATTACCTGAATACTTCCTCCGTCTTGTTCCGGCAGGGCCGAGCGATTGAAATACGTATAGTTCTTAATGTTCTCTACACCTGCTTTCAGGTGGGTACGCCATCTGGCAATATTCAGTTCCCCTTCTACACGTGTACGAAATTCTTTATCAAAGTCATAGTCCCAGTAGAAGTGGTTGGAATGATAATGGCGCATGTAGAACGAGGGCAGCAGATTGGTCACAGAAGCTCTCGCGTGTACATTCACTGTATCTTTGAACAGGCGGAAATGCAGATCCATATCCCCATGTATCCGGAATTGGCCGAGTGCTTTGCCCAGCATTCCTACCTCACCGGTAGCGTTGTAGTTGATCACACGGCCTTTTCTGCGGGACAGTTCACCTCCTACATATACTTCTTGCTCTACATACCGGTCAACAGAGACAGAATCCCTGTTCATCAGTTCGTACTGGCTGCCTTTGTGGGTGATGTACGCGGTAAGTCCCGCCTGGGCATATTTGTTGAATCCTTCCAGTAGGGAGAATCCCAGTGTATTGGTGGTACTGATGTAGGTCGTAGAGTCGCGACTCGCGCGTTCGCCGGTATAGATATAGGTCTCGTCGTAATAGTCTGTCGGTTCACTGGTAGACCGGAAATTGTGACGCAGTCTTTCTATTTTCGCCGTGTGTATGAAAGCAGTGACCGGGACGAATTCTTCTATCCAGGTAGGTATGGAGTCGTTTTCATTTTCCGGTTCTTTTCTGATCTCCCGGTGAAACCCCAGGTTGTAACGATGGGTCAGATAAACATAGAAATTGTGATTGCGGTTCCAGGTATTATCGAGGTTCGTTGGAATGTTCTGGGTCTCGTATTCCCGCTGCCCCTGTGCCATATCTTCCGGATGGGTAATGTATCTGTCATCGGTGATACCGCCGTTCTCAGCCATTTTCATGGTGAAGTTTTTGTATATGGCATGTGCCTGATATTGCTCTCCTATATAACTGGCAAACAGTCCTCCTTTGAAGAATGCCGTTTGCTGACTGTTGTAGTAACCTCTCCCATACAGATAGTCAATATCGAAACCGAATGCGAAATCTTTGTTTACATTGACTGAGAAATAGGATTTGAAGCGTTCTTCTCCGTAGAGTTTACTTCCGGCTCTGTAATAGGTCAGGTTGGTATAAGGTACATTACTGTTTGTAAAGTAAAAATCTTCCGGATCTTCGTAAAAGAACCCACGGAAGGGATCCAGAAAAAGGGTGGAACGGGTAGCCTCCGGACGTTCGAAGAATATCCGGGATTGGCGTGGAGATCCCAGATTGCCCAGATAGTTATAGTGCCCTTTGATCCCTTCTACCAGATTGGTATTCTGGAAATAAGTAAAGGCTGTATCCGCAGGTACGATCGTACGATTGCCCAGTTTCTCACTGATGTGCCATTGGTATAGGGTAGGAGGCAGCCCGATGACTTCTGTATGCAGACTATCCGGGTTTTCCGGAATCATACTTGGGTCTATCTGATTTCCGAATTGATCGTATTGGGTAATTTGTTGTGCTCTGATCGCCATTTGCCCGATGACAAGGAAGAGCAGATATGTAAATAGGACTCGTCTCATAAATTGCGACAAATATACAATAAAAAATAATTCCCTGACCGAAAACCGGGTGTGTTTGTATTTATTAAGGATATACATAATGAGGAATCAGTAAAGAGCTGAACCATAGAGTGGCTCCACGGTAGCTTTGGACTTTGGCAGGTGAGTTACGAATCGTAATTCCCACTGGTTTGTAGCCGGGGAGAAGTTTTATATGGAAACAGATTTAAAAAAAATGAGATAGCCCTTCTAATGTGTAAATTATATTTTGTGATGCCGGATATTTATGCGTGTTTGGGGAAAATAGTGAATCTGAAAAACAGACCAGTTCCGGTAATTAAAAAAAATGGTAACCCATTCCGAAGGATCTGGTTTCTATTGTACCAATCTTTGTGGCGGGGTTTCATTTAAAGATAATTACTACTTTTCCGATATGTCCGGAAATATAACTATGGGTAATCAGAAAGAGCTGTCGCAACATGGCGATGTAAGCGCATTCCTAAAGATAGGTACGATTTACTTCCTTCGGTCCTGATTCTTTATTTGATTATTCCCACCGGAGAACGTTGATGACTTACGATGTGCGATTGAACTAACAAAAGAAGGGCAGAGCTAGGTACGCTTGAAAGAGCCATGTAGAAGGTTAGAGTCGCAGTACCAGACCCATGACCACCAAGTCAATTGCAGATCAACCTGGTTAACACAATGACGGACAAATTCCTGAAGGTACGGCTGAAATTTCTCTGCGCTGTTTTATTTCGGTCGCACCTGGGGCACTTACGTTCGTTCGCGTCTTACCACCCAGGGTGGCATCAGACTACGCTACGTTTCGTTCTTCTTACCTTGGGGTAGAACCGGACCTTCCTTCAGGACTGGAGATCACCTGTATGCATATAAAGAGATTGATCTCGGTTAGATTTTTTTAATTAAAAAGTCTTTGGAGACAGTCTTTTCCTGTTATTTGGTTTCCCTGATCAGGTTCTGTCTCCTTTCGTCTCTTGTGGGACCTTTCAGCAGGTGTGATCCACATTTTCCGAAAGGAAGAGTGATTCACCCGCTTCCGGTTTTACTTCCCTGATCAGTTCCATTCCTTTCCGGATCGCTTCTTCGTTCATCGGTATCAGGTGGTGATGCCGTTCGGGGAGTGTCTTTCTCAAAGCCTTTATGACACTTTCCTGAGAAACTACAGTACGTAGCCTGAGCAGTCCGCCCAGTACGATCATGTTAAATGCTTTGGCATTGTGCATCTCATTGGCCGCGTCCATAGCATCTATACGCCAGATCTGTATATCGGTGCGGGTAGGAGGCTGGATGATCCCATAGCCATCGTAGATCAGGATCCCTCCCGGTTTCACCCGGCCTTCGAACTTTTCCAGAGAAGGTTGATTGAGAATAATGGCAGTGTCGTATGTACTCAGAATGGGAGAGGAGATACGTTTGTCACTGACAATAACGGTAACATTCGCTGTGCCTCCCCGTTGTTCAGGTCCATAGGCGGGCATCCAACTCACTTCTTTTCCTTCCATCAGTCCGGAATAGGCCAGTATCTTTCCCATAGACAGCACGCCTTGTCCGCCAAATCCTGCTATAATGATCTCTTCTTTCATGTGTAACTCTTTTCTTGTTTGTCTTTCAGGTCGCCTAACGGATAATAGGGAAACATATTTTCTTCCATCCACTGGTTAGACGTTTCGGGAGTCATTTTCCATCCGGAACTACAGGTCGATACCACCTCTACCAGATTGGAACCCTTACCTGCCATCGAATATTCGAACGCTTTGCGGATGGCTTTTTTCGCTTTCCGGATGGCTGCCACGTTCTGCACCGATTGCCGGGTAACGTAGGCTGTACCTTCCAGCTGGGCGGCAATCTCTGCTATTTTCAGTGGATGACCGTGTAACTCCGTGTCTCTTCCATACGGGCAGGTAGAGGTTTTCATCCCTGTGAGTGTGGTAGGAGCCATCTGTCCACCTGTCATTCCGTAAATAGCATTGTTGATAAAGACAATCGTTATATTTTCTCCCCGGTTGAGCGCGTGTATGGTTTCCGCCGTACCGATACAGGCCAGGTCTCCGTCTCCCTGGTAAGTAAAAACCAGCCGGTCGGGCCAGAGCCGTTTGATACCGGTGGCTACTGCCGGAGCCCGTCCGTGTGCCGCTTCCTGCCAGTCTATATCCAGGTAGTTGTAGATAAATACCGCACAACCCACCGGAGAAATGCCTATGGTCTTTTCTTCCATACCCATTTCTTCTATGACTTCCGCGATAAGCTTGTGTACCACCCCATGGCTACACCCCGGACAATAGTGCATGGGAGTGTCATTCATGAGAGTCGGGCGTTTGGCAACCAGATTTTCCGGTCTTATGATTTCTTCTGTAGTCATATCTTTATCTTTTTATCTGTGGGTGAACCGGATAAAAAACTCCATCACTTTGACAAAAAGGGATGCCGCGCATACATAGAAAAATATTCTTTTGTCATCCACAGCAAAGTAAGTAATGATGGAAGCAAGCGCTCCGATCAGGAACAGTAAATTGAGTATACCTCTTATCTTATCAGGGTTCATAAGTTGTATGGTTTAAAAGATGATGGTCAGAGTAATTTCTCTTTCAACGCGCAAACGATCTCGTCCGGGTCGGGTACGATACCTCCCAGTCTGCCAAAGTGCTCTACTTTCACCAGACCGTTTACTGCCAGTCGTATATCTTCTATCATTTGTCCGGCATTCAGTTCCAGGGAAAGGAATCCTTTCACTTTCCGCGCGTACCGGGCTATCACTTCCGTAGGGAAAGGCCACAAGGTAACAGGACGTAAAATACCTACCCGTATTCCCTCTTCACGGGCTATCTCCATGGCTTTCTGGCCAATGCGTGCCATTGATCCGAAGGCTACTATCAGGTAATCCGCGTCTTCGCAGTTGACCTCTTCGTAGCGCACCTCATTGGCTTCTATCTCTTTGTATTTGGCCTGAAAGCGCAGGTTGTTGATCTCCATGGCATCCGGTTGCAGTTCCAGCGAGGTAATGATGTTGGGTTTGCGGTCGCGTGTTTTGCCGGTAGAGGCCCAGGGACACTCGGCTATGAGCTCTTCCTCGGTCCGGCGTGGTTGTTGCGGAGGGAGTACCACTTTTTCCATCATCTGGCCGATGACACCATCTGCCAGCATCATCACCGGATTGCGGTATTTGAAAGCCAGTTCGAAAGAGAGCCCTACAAAGTCTGCCATTTCCTGTACGGAGGCAGGTGCCAGCGTGATGAGACGGTAGTCGCCGTGTCCGCCTCCTTTGACGGTCTGAAAATAATCTGCCTGACTGGGTTGTATGGTGCCTAGACCGGGACCTCCCCGCATGACATTGACAATCAGGCAGGGAAGTTCCGCGCCTGCGATATAGGATATTCCTTCCTGTTTCAGGCTGATGCCCGGACTGGAAGAGGAGGTAAATACCCGTTTCCCGCTACCGGCAGCGCCATAGACCATATTGATGGCAGCTACTTCGCTTTCTGCCTGTAGCACTACCATTCCGGTAGTCTCCCAGGGTTTTTGTTCGGCCAGTGTTTCCAGAACCTCAGACTGAGGAGTGATCGGGTATCCGAAATAACCATCGGCTCCGCAACGGATAGCGGCGTGGGCAATGGCTTCGTTGCCTTTCATTAACACAACTTCTTCTGTCATATAGGAGGATGATTTATAGTTTTACTTTATAGACGGAGATACAGCCATCGGGACACACGATGGCGCACGCGCTGCAACCGATACAGGTATCTTCCATCACCTGACAGGCGTAGTTGTATCCCTTGACATTTACTTCTTTTCTGAGGGCAATAACCTGGAGCGGACAAGCTACTACACAGAGGTTACACCCTTTGCAGCGCTCTATATCGACCACAATAGCTCCTTTTATTTTTGCCATATCTTTATCGGTTTATTGGTTGTACATATCTTTATTGTAGAAACTGAGAATGTCTGTCAACATCTCACGTGCCTGGCAGGCCGGACTGTCCGGATTGAGATCAATCGCTTGCTGATAACTGTTCATCGCCTGCTGCCAGTCTGCCAATTTACAGTAGGCATTGCCCAGCAGGTAGTACGCCTGTTCCTGTTCGTCTTTTGTGGCCTGCGGAAGGAATTCATTTATAGCCTGTATGGCCCTTTCCACATCGCCTTGACTGATAAGCTCTTTGAAGAAGTTCAAGTGGTTCATGCCTGTTTTGCTATTTCTATATTGCACTACAAAGATAGTTTTTATTTGCAAAATCTCAGAATCGCGTAGGTGAAAAATGAGAAAAAACGATACGACAAAGGCCGGAAAGATGACAGAATGATATTTTTTTGTCGCTTTCCGGCCTGAAAAAGGGAGTGAAAAAGTATTTATCTGATAAGTTTTCCGTTTATATACAGATTATGGAAAGTAATGTCTTTGGCACCACTGATCTCATTGCCTCCTTTTTCTACGTTGTTGAAGTGGCAATTATCCAGACTGACGTTGTAGACCTGATCGCTTTCGTCAAGGCCGATGATCAATACTCCCAGTTTACTTTTCTCACAGGTTACATTTTGCAGATGTACATTGCGCACGGTGGGAACAAAATCCCGCTGACAATTTTCTCTGTTCTCATACTGAAGGTTGATGCGTAGGACGGCTTCTTTGCACTCCCCGACAGTAATGTTACGTACAAATACATTTTCAACGAGTCCGCCCCGGCAGGTACTGGTCTTGATACGGATCACCCGGTCGAGCAGCGGGCTGTCCATTTCGCAGTTTTCCACGAACAGGTTGCGGTATCCTCCGGAGATCTCGCTGCCGATGACCACTCCGCCGTGGCCGTTTTTCATCCGGCAGTTGCGTACAATGATGTTCTCACTGGGAATATCCCATTTCCGGCCATCGTGGTTGCGCCCGGATTTAATGGCGATACAATCATCTCCCGTGTCGAACAGACAGTCTTCGATCAGTACGTTTTTACACGATTCCGGATCGCAACCATCGCCGTTGGGGCCGCGGTTGAAGATCGTCACTCCACGTACGATCATGCTTTCGCAGAAAAGAGGATGGATCACCCAGAACGGAGAGTTGAGCAGTGTCAGGTCTTCAATCAGGATCGCGTTGCAACTGTAGAAGTGGATCAGTTGCGGGCGCAGACCATCTTCCGGAGTCATCACCCGCTTGTAGAGAGGCGTGTGGGTTTCGGCATACATCAGTAGTTTTTCACGTCCTCCGTTGCGTTGTGCCACCATTCCTTCTTTCCAACCGTATTTAGGAGCACCACACATAGGCCACCAGGTCTCATTGGAACCCTGGCCGTCAATCGTGCCTTTTCCGGTAAGGGCCATATTCGTCTCACCGTGTGCATAGATAAGGGGACGCGCGTTGTAGCAGTCTACTCCCTCCCAGCGGGTCACTACTCCCGGGAAATACAGACTCTGGTCTGTGGAAAATTTGAGTACGGCACCTTCGGAAATATGCAGGTTGACGTTGCTCTTTAAAGTCAGGGGACCGGTGTAGAATGTACCTTCCGGAACAATCACGGTACCTCCACCTGCCTGATTACAGGCGATAATGGCCAGATTGATGGCCTCATGGCAGGGAGCATTTTCCTGATCCGCTATGGCTCCGAAATCTGTGATGGAAAAGATACGGTCCGGAAATTGAGTACGTTTGATGGCGGCTTCGATCCGGGCACTCTCTTCAAAGGCTTTATCCATATCAATAGGATCTGCCCAGCTCAGCAGGGCAAACAACGAAAGGATGGATGAGGTAAGTAGTTTTTTCATGGTAATATTCGTTTATATTAGATTTCCGGAAATATGTCTGCTACAAAAATAAGGGTTTGTACAGGGGAGAGTACGTGACTTTTTGATCGAAATGGTGTACTATTTGACTTTCTTCTGAAAAAGATAATTCTGCAATACAACGGGCACTCAGGGATCGGGCGTGGTAAAAATATGGCGGTCTTATCCGAGTCTTTTAAACAGCAAACGGGTAATTTCATCTAATGTGGTATCAGCCACATACGAGGGACTGTTTACTATATTGTATATTTTCTGTCCGTTTTCTCCACAGTCTCTTTTATAACAAGTCATGGTTTTCAGAAATAAATGAGACCAGGCGGGATTGGCACCTCTTGCGT
>Ga0192245_10052_pt1 | contig 52200 bp, 41 predicted proteins | sample Koala_Koa27_M3_FD_131238 | JGI IMG/M metagenome (GOLD analysis project Ga0192245, IMG submission 131238) | Enriched cells from koala feces incubated with labeled cellulose particles, San Francisco Zoo, California, United States - Koala_Koa2-7_M3 ...
CCATGGCCGGCCCCTGGCTACGTTACCGGGGACATCTGGAAAATATTTCAGAGAATCTGCTCATGGGAGCCGTCAATGCCTTCAATCTGCAAACCAACTCGGTGAACAATCCGTTAGATGGTGGATATGAACCTGTGTCCACAGTAGCCAAAGCATTGAAAGAAGCCCATATTCCTTCCATTATAGTAGCAGAAGACAACTACGGGGAAGGATCCTCCCGGGAACATGCCGCCATGGAACCCCGCTTTTTAAATGTCCGGGTGATCCTGGCGAAATCATTTGCCCGCATCCATGAAACCAACCTGAAAAAACAGGGGATGCTGGCACTGACCTTTGAAAATCCGGCTGACTACAACCGGATCCGGGAATTAGACCGGATCAGTATTACCGGACTCACCCGGTTCACGCCCGGAGTTCCTTTACATGCCATCGTACTACACACGGACGGCACGACAGAAGCATTCCATGTTCTCCACACCTATAACGAAGTGCAGATCGAATGGTTCCGGGCCGGGTCCGCTTTAAATTACAACGCAAAGAAAGGAGGTTCCCATGCATAAAGTCACTATTCAGGACAGCGTCCTACAGGTTCCGGATCAAATAATTGTTCCTTATATTACCGGAGATGGCGTAGGCGCTGAAATCACACCGGTATGCCAGTCCGTAGTGGACACAGCCCTTCAAAAAGCATACGATGGTACCCGCCGGATCATCTGGAAAGAAGTATATGCCGGGGAACATTCTTTTCAACAGTCCGGAGATTGGTTGCCGGAAGAGACATTGGAAATGTTCCGGGAATACAGGGTCGGCATCAAAGGACCTCTAACGACTCCTGTCGGCGGAGGGATCCGTTCCCTGAATGTGGCCCTACGCCAGACATTAGATCTCTATGTGTGCCTCCGTCCTGTCCGTTGGTTCAAGGGAGTAGCCTCACCTTTGAAAAACCCCCGGCAGGTAAACATGACCATCTTCCGGGAAAATACGGAAGATATATACGCCGGGATCGAATGGAAAGCAGGCACACCGGAGGCTGCTAAATTCCTGCATTTCCTGACAAACGAGATGCAGGTCAGTCAGATCCGTTTTCCGGAAAGTTCCTCCTTTGGCGTAAAGCCGGTCTCGGAAGAAGGAACCAAACGGCTGGTCCGTTCGGCTATCCTTTATGCGTTAGAGCACCGGCAGCCCAGTGTAACCATTGTTCACAAAGGTAATATAATGAAGTTTACCGAAGGAGGATTTAAACAATGGGCCTATGAAGTGGCCGAACAGGAATTCGCATCCTCCGTTTTCACCATGCGGCAATATGCGGAATTAGTCACGGAAAAAGGAAAGGAAATGGCTGGGAAAGCGTTACAGGAAGCTCAGGAATCCGGTAAACTGATCATAAAAGATGTGATTGCGGACGCCTTTCTTCAAAACACCCTACTGAAACCGGAAGCGTATGCCGTAGTGGCCACCCTGAACCTGAACGGAGATTACATTTCCGACCAGTTAGCAGCCATGGTAGGTGGTATCGGGATCGCCCCGGGCGCCAATATCAATTACCAGACAGGGCATGCGATCTTTGAAGCCACCCATGGCACGGCACCGGACATCGCCGGTAAGAACAAGGCAAACCCCTCCTCTCTGATTTTATCCGCTACGATGATGCTGGACTATATCGGTTGGCATGAGGCCTCTTCCCTGATCATACAGGCCATGGAAACCTGTTTCAGCGACGGCAAAGCAACCATGGACCTTGCCAGCCAGATGGAGGGCGGAAAATCTCTCTCAACCAAAGAGTTTGAAAAAGAACTCATACATAGAATCACTTATTCACCTTCTAAATCTTAATGTCATGACAAGCAAACAGTACTTAACTTACAAATTAGCAGATACCCTGAAACAAACCTGCAAAATTGAGAATTCTTTATTTAAGGAATATGGTGTGAAACGGGGTCTGCGGAATGAAGACGGTTCCGGTGTATTAGTGGGATTAACCCAGATCGGAAATGTAGTCGGATACGAACGGACGCCGGAAGGCAAACTGAAACCCATCCCCGGAAAATTGTTTTACAGGGGGTACGATCTCGAAGACCTGGTCCATGCGGTCATAAAAGAAAAGCGATGTGGATTTGAAGAAATCACCTATCTGCTTCTTTCCGGAAGTCTTCCGGACAAAGACGAACTGGGACAATTCAGGGAATTATTATATGAAAAAAATGCCGCTCACCCATGAAACGACCATGAATATACTGGAGCTGAGAGGGTATAACATTATGAATATCCTGGCCCGCAGTGTGCTGGAAATGTATGTTTTCGACGAAGATCCGGATAATCTCTCCCGGGAAAACCTGATGCGGCAATCCATTGAACTGATCTCCCGTTTCCCGACCGTGATCGCCTATGCCTACAATGTACTTCGCCATCACAACAAAGAACGTTCCCTGCATATCCGCCATCCACATCCGGAAAAAACACTGGCTGAAAATTTCCTGTATATGCTGAAAGGAGAATTTACAGATCTGGAAGCACGTACACTGGACCTGATGCTGATCCTGCAGGCAGAACATGGAGGGGGTAACAATTTCACTTTCACGGTCCGGGTAACTTCCTCGAGTATGACAGACATTTATTCCTCGATCGCCGCGGGTATCGGCTCCCTGAAAGGTCCTCTGCACGGAGGCGCTAATATTCAGGTAGTGGACATGTTTAACCACCTTAAACAGCATGTCAGTGACTGGAAGAATGTGGAGGAAATTGATTGTTATCTGACCCGGATGCTGAATAAAGAGGTATACAATAAAACCGGACTTATTTATGGCATCGGACATGCGGTATATACCATTTCTGATCCGCGTGCATTGCTCTTAAGGGAGATGGCCCGGGATCTGGCCAAAGAGAAAAATCGGACAGATGAATTTGAATTCCTTGAATTATTAGAAGAACGTGCCGTGGATGTTTTCGCACGGGTAAAAAATAATGGAAAAACAGTGTCCAGTAATATTGATTTCTATTCGGGATTTGTGTATGATATGATCGGATTACCGGAAGAGATCTATACACCTTTATTTGCAATGGCTCGTATTGTCGGATGGACCGCCCACCGCAATGAAGAGTTAAATTTCGCAGGTAAACGGATTATCCGTCCGGCTTATAAAAATGTACTTCCGGACGCGATAGCATACACTCCATTAGATAAACGATAAGTAACTCTCCCCCTTCAGAAGAGGTACCATATACTTCAACTGGAGGGGATTTTTTCTTCCTTATTGCAGGTGCTGATCAAAAATATTATTTTTCCGGGTAAAGCAAACATAAACAAATAGTTACCAGAAAAAAACGTCATTTTTCAGCACCTTAATAAGTAAAACAGCTTAATAAGTCAGCACATCTTTCAACACATAAACAACAGTAAGGTCAGCAGACAGACAGCACTATTAATAAATATACTTTATAAATCTCTTCTAATAAATCTTCCCTAATAAATATAATAAAATAAAGTAGTCAATTTTCCATGAAAATAGACCGCTATATTTTTTCTTTTTATTTAAAATGAAAACAAAGCACAAGTTAATATACTTATTAGCTACAAATAATATACTTATTAGCCACCCTTAGTATACTTATTACGACTGATTAATAAGTATACTATAAGAAATCTTTAAGAGAGAAGAAGATTCCCCCGCACACAGCGATCCTCTTTCCCGCACAACCCGTTGTGGTTTCCCGCAGGGAGAGATACCCCGTTCCGCAGGGTAAACAACACCTTTTCCGCAGAGCGGGATATATCTCCCCCTGCGGAAAACCACAACGGGCTATAAGGGAACAAACAATTCGAAGGTGAAGAAACAAAAGGCCACTGGTGGATGAATCCTATGAGTTTGACTATACATTTTTTCACACTACCTTATTTTGTATAAAATTGGGAACACTTAAATTAAGATTATATTCTGTTTAGAAACTTCAACAGTCTATTCGGTTTATTTAATAGAAAATCAATATCTTCTAACCTTTTAACCTCTATCTTGCCGCCTAATTAACAATTGAGGATGATCCGGAAGATGATGATATTAACACTTTGCTGGTTCCCTCCTACCGGAATGCTATGGGCGCAATGGACTGAGAAAGATTCTGTGCGGTTGAAAGAAGCCCTTTCCGGTCAGGAGGAAATCCGGTTAAGACCTGAGGTATTAAAAGCCATTGAATCAGGAACACTTATTCATACGGATGAAACATTGAATCAACTTCTTTCCGCCCCTCCGGTTTTACCGATCACCCGGGACTTTACAGATGCGGGGGAACGCCTGGGCTCTTCCGTAGAGGATATAGACCCGGAGAGTGTCCCTCCCAGTGTATATAAACTATATGAGTTACAATCCGGTAATAAATTAAAGTAGACAGCAATGCATTCCGGTGGCACAGCCCGTTAGTAGAAAAAACAGAATTCCAATTGGGCCATCTTCCTGTTACCGCAGCCGTGAAGGCAGATAATCTGTTTTTGGAAGAGGTGAAAGACGGGCAGAGCAGGGGTAGTATAAATGCAGTCTTCAAAACCCGGTTCTCGATGGAAGATATCCTGTCGGGGATCTTTTCAAAAAGTGAACGGGCGAAAAGAAAGAACAGGAAAAAAGCAAATGCCTGGAAAAATTATTAGGAAAGTGATCACTTCTTTAACTACTAAAATTCAGGTCTCTATAAATTATATATATCCCATATGAAAAGGAATCTGCTGCTTGTGATCTGTATCTGTTTCAGTAAAACAGGTTATCTGTATGCTCAATGGACTGAAAAAGATTCGATCTGGCTCCAGCATATTCTTTCCGGCAAGGAGGAGATCCGGCTGAATCCGGAGGCGATCCGTGCCATTGAAGAAGGTTCTCTCTTAAATACAGACCGTGAAGCTCCCGCCCAAAACATGCAGCTATCCAACCCTGTGAAGCTAAGCATTACCAAAGATTTTAAAGAATACATTCGTCCGAAATCCGGAGAAAAGGAAATAGACCCCTACTCGATGCACCCGGCTGTTTTTATGCGTTACGGATTAGATAAACCTATGCCCGCGAACAAAACCAAAGCTTTTGTGGTTTCACCTAATATAAGAAGAGAAGCGACACGCCCGTCCGGCACCTCCTTTGATGACGGACTAAAGTACCTTTTCTCTCCGGCAGCACGGGCTAAAATGAGAAATAAGGAACGAGCCAAAGCCTGGAAAACGTATAATCGTTTTCCCTGATCTGATAAAAAAATATTCCTGCAATAACATTTGTATATAGTAGGAAACAGAAGCATACTTTCCGGCTCTTTTTTCTCTTTTGTCCAAGGAAGTTATAAGATAATCACGTACATTTGTAATCTAAAATAATTAAAATTTGTATCAAATGAGAACTTATTCAGGAATATATATACTCCCTTTCTTTTTGGTTACACTCCTTTTCAGCGGTTGTAATCAAAACGGAAAGAATGTGTCTGAGAATGATATAAAATTCAATACGATCCACGTGGAGAAGACCTATCATCTGCTGGAGAATCCGGAAAATCCGAACTGTAATCTTCAGGTCAAATTCATTTATCCGGAGAAATACACAGATGCGGCTGTCCTTTCCAAAATACAAAAGTGGTTTATTTATACCTACTTCGGTGACCAGTACCAGGAGTTACCTCCTCAGGATGCCGTGAACCAGTATGTGGAAGATTATCTCCGTAACTATAAGAGTCTGGAAGAAGACTTTAGATCCGAGCTGAAATTTTCAGGTGAATCTCCTGTGGGTGCGTGGTTCTCTTATTATGAAATGTCTTCCAACGAGATCATGTACAATAAAGGAGATCTTCTAAGTTATACCATCACGTATGAAAGCTATACAGGGGGGCGCATGGTGCGCATTCAACCATTAATGAGGTCCTGGACCTGAAAAACGGAGAACCTGTCACAGAGGAGGATCTTTTTATTGATAATTATCAGGACAGACTGGCAGAAATTTTAGTGGACCAGATCGCGAAACAGAATCAGGTAAGTGATCCGAAAGAGCTGGAAAACATGGGTTTTTCAGCATAGAGGAGATCTATCCGAATGGTAACTTTGTGGTGGATGATTCCGGTATTACCTATGATTTCAATGAATATGAAATAGCGGCTTATGTAGTGGGAACGATCCATGTGCCTCTTCCATATACTACCATTCGCCATTTATTAAAAAACAATAGTCCGATCAGTCACTTAATTGATAATTGAAAATTAAAAGTTGCGAATTAACTGACTAACAAATTATTTATGAAACAGACATCTACAACGCCCGAAATACTAAACACTACGGAGAATGAATTGTCAATTATCCATCATCAATTGTCAGTGCTGGAATCTTATTTTCCAGGTCTGACAGAGATCCAGCGTGAACAGTTGAAGGCATTATATCCTTTATATGCTGACTGGAATGCGAAAATCAATGTGATTTCACGAAAAGACATTGTCAATCTGTATGAACATCATGTTCTCCATTCGTTAGGGATTGCCAAAGTATTGAATTTTCAGGCAGGTACTTCCGTGCTGGATTTGGGAACCGGCGGCGGTTTTCCGGGAATCCCGTTAGCCATCCTGTTTCCGGAAGTCCGGTTCCACCTGATTGACAGTATCGGTAAAAAGATCAAAGTCGGCCAGGCGGTTGCGGAAGGGATCGGACTGAAAAACATTACTTTCAGACATTGCCGGGGTGAAGAGGAAAAACAAACATTTGATTTTGTAGTGAGCCGGGCAGTGATGCCGTTAAGTGACCTGGTGAAAATCATATCCAAAAATATAAAGAAGGAACAACAAAGTGCCCTTCCCAACGGTTTAATTTGTCTGAAAGGAGGCGAACTGCAACATGAAATATTACCTTTCCGTAATAAAGCCATGAGCGTGGACCTTCAGGATTATTTTAAAGAGGATTTTTTTGAAACTAAAAAAGTTTATACGTACCATTATGATCCATATAAAACCTTTTGAATTCAATTACTTTTCTGTGAATACCTATCTGGTGTATGATGATACCAAAGAGGGTGTATTGATTGATTGTGGTTGCATGAGGAGAGAAGAAGAACAGGAGTTGAGTGCTTTCATTGAGGAAAATGGAATTACGCTCACGCATCTGCTTTGTACCCACCTGCATGTGGACCATATCATGGGTAATGAATTTATTTACCGGACCTACGGCCTTTCACCCGAAGCACACCGGGCCGAAGTGGAGGTGTTGCCTTCCGCTCAGAAACAGGCAGAGCTATTAGGTCTTCCTATAAAAATATCCGATGTGCCGGTAAAGCATTTCATCGTGGGGAATGACCGGATTCAATTCGGGAACTCTGAATTAAAAGCATTATTAGTGCCGGGACATTCTCCGGGTAGCTTAGCTTTCTACAATGAGGCGAATGGTTTCGCTGTCGTGGGGGATGCTCTCTTTGAAAGAAGTATCGGACGCACAGATCTATGGGGTGGAAATACGGATGTGCTGGTAGCCGCTATCCGGGACAAACTGCTCTCCCTTCCGGATGAAACGATCATCTATCCGGGTCACGGCCCGGAAACAAGGGTCGTCGACGAGATCCTGAATAACCCTTTTCTGTAAAAGATACGATTGAAGATTATCTGACTTGATTTTAATACACATAATTATACTATGGACACAAATAACTTTTCAAATCGTCACATCGGCATTACGGCTGAGGATATGCCGGCTATGTTAAAGACTGTAGGTGTGGAATCCCTGGATCAGTTAATCGACCAGACCATTCCTGCCAATATCTGTCTGCCACAACCGCTGGATCTGCCGGAGCCTATGACGGAGCGTGAATTCGCTGAACACATCGCCGAACTTGCATCTAAAAATGAAATTTTCACTTCTTACATTGGAATGGGATGGTATGACACTGTTTGTCCGGCTCCTATCCAACGGAATGTACTGGAAAATCCGGTTTGGTATACCTCCTACACGCCTTACCAGGCAGAGGTCTCCCAGGGACGTCTGGAAGCTCTACTGAACTTTCAGACTATGATCTGCGAACTGACTAAACTACCGCTGACCAACTGTTCTCTCTTAGATGAGGCAACTGCTGCCGCGGAAGCTGCCACCATGTTGTTCAACTCCCGCAGCCGGGCCCAGGCAAAAGCCGGTGCCAATGTCTTATTTGTAGATAACGGAGTATTTGAATCTACCTTAGCAGTGCTCCATACCCGGATGGCTCCGCAAGGCATCACAGTGTTAACCGGGGATTATAAAACGTTGAACTTCACAGAAGAGATTTTCGGAGCGATCGTGCAGTATCCGAATGGGGATGGTTCGATCGAAGATTATAAAGAATTTGTGAACCGTGCGAATGCAAATGGTACACGGGTAGCTGTCGCAGCCGATCTGATGAGTTTAGTGATCCTGACACCTCCGGGTGAATGGGGAGCGGATGTCGTGTTTGGTACCAGCCAGCGTTTTGGCATACCGATGTTCTACGGAGGACCTTCTGCCGGATACCTGGCTGCTAAAGAGGAATACAAACGTTTTATCCCGGGCCGTATCATCGGTATTTCTAAAGATGCTTACGGGCATACGGCTTACCGTCTCTCTTTGCAAACCCGTGAACAGCACATCAAGCGGGAAAAAGCAACCTCCAACATTTGTACTGCACAGGCTTTATTGGCTACCATGGCCGGTTTTTACGCGGTGTATCATGGAGCCGAAGGGCTAAAAAACATTGCAAACCGCATTCATTCCATGGCTGGATTTCTGGCTACAGAATTGGAAAAGCTGGGATATAAACAGTGGAATACAAATTATTTCGATACACTGAAAATTGAACTTCCGGCCCATGTTTCAGTGGATGTCCTGCGGGAAATTGCCCTGGAATGCAAAGTGAATCTTCGCTACTTTGAAAACGGCTATGTGGGTATCAGTATAGATGAAACCACCCAGACAACCGATATAGGAGTGCTGCTGTATATTTTCTCCGGTGCTTTAGGAAAAGACTATACTTTGGAAGAGGAAATAGCTGAGAAAACCTATTTTGACAGTCAGTTTGCACGTACATCTGACTTCCTGCAGATGGATGTATTCAAAAAATATCACACGGAAACCGAACTGATGCGCTACATTACCCGTTTGGGTAAAAGGGATATTTCGTTAGCACATTCCATGATCTCTTTAGGATCCTGTACCATGAAGTTAAACGCTGCCTCTGAAGTGTTGCCGCTGAGCCGTCCGGAATTCCAGAATATTCATCCCTATGCTCCGGAAGAGCAAACGGAAGGATATAAAGAGTTGATTGAGAACTTATCGGCTTACCTGGCTGAGATCACAGGTTTTAAAGGGGTTAGCCTGCAACCGAACTCCGGGGCTGCGGGAGAATATGCCGGGCTACGGGTGATCAAATCCTATCTGGAAAGTACCGGACAGGGGCACCGTAGTGTGGTATTATTACCTGCGTCGGCACATGGTACCAATCCGGCCAGTGCAATCCAGTGCGGATTTAGCACTGTCACCGTGAAGTGTGATGAGAATGGGAATATTGACCTCCAGGATTTCCGGGAAAAGGCGGAAGCGAATAAAGAGAATCTGGCAGCCACGATGATTACCTATCCTTCTACACATGGTATTTTTGAATTGGATATTAAAGAGATGTGTGACATCGTTCATGCCTGTGGAGGACAGGTGTATATGGATGGTGCCAATATGAACGCCCAGGTAGGACTGACCAATCCGGGCTATATTGGTGCGGATGTGTGCCATCTGAATTTACATAAAACATTTGCTTCTCCTCACGGAGGCGGTGGTCCGGGTGTCGGACCGATCTGTGTCGCGGAACATTTAGTTCCATTCTTACCTTCGCATCCGGCGGCATGGGGTAGTGAAATGAACACCGTTTCTGCCGCACCTTATGGTAGTGCCGGTATATTATCCATTACCTATGCCTACATCCGTTTATTGGGAGCGGAAGGATTAACAGCCTCTACGAAAGTAGCGATCCTGAATGCAAACTATCTGGCGGCCAAACTCAAAGACAGCTATGGTATTGTTTATACAGGAGCCACCGGCCGGGTCGGGCATGAATTGATCCTTGAATGCCGTACGATTAAGGATCGTTCCGGTATCGATGAGGGAGATATTGCCAAACGTCTGATGGACTTCGGCTACCATGCTCCTACTCTTTCTTTCCCTGTTCACGGCACGCTGATGGTCGAACCGACCGAAAGCGAAAGTAAAGCGGAACTGGATCGTTTCATCGAAGTGATGGATTGCATTTGGAAGGAGATCAAAGAGGTGGAAGAAGGAGTGGCTGATAAAACAGATAATGTACTGAAAAATGCCCCTCATCCGGAGTATGAAGTAACGGCTGACGAATGGAACCATAGTTATCCCCGCAGCAAAGCCGCCTTTGCCCTGGATTGGTTGCATGAAAATAAATTCTGGATCAATGTGGCCCGTGTGGATAATGCTTACGGAGACCGGAATCTGATCCCTACCCTTTGCGGATGTACAGTCTAATATGAATTGAAAATGGATAGTTGAAAATTAGTTGATTCATTTTCAATTATCCATTTTCCATTTTCAATTGAATAAACCATGAACACTACTAAACAAGAAAACGCTAAATTTAGCAAAGCATTTTGGGTAGCCAATGTCGTCGAACTGTTTGAGCGGGCTGCCTATTACGGAGTATTTATTGTCATTACCCTATACCTTAGCCGTATTTTAGGATTTAATGATATTCAGGCGGCCACCATTGCCGGGGTATTTTCCGCCTGTCTCTATCTCCTTCCTACTTTTGCCGGAGCTATTGCCGATAAGATCGGTTTCCGGAATTCGATGTTACTTGCCTTTTTTCTTCTGACATTAGGATACGGGGGATTGGGACTTTATCCTACCTGGCTGGAATCTGCCGGACTGGTGGAGTATTCCATGACCACAAAATTCACCGGACTTCTGGAAAGTAACCTACGTTACGGGATCATTCCGGTTATGGCACTGATCGTCATGGGAGGTGCTTTTATTAAAAGTGTGATCTCCGGAACCGTGGCCAAAGAAACAACGCCGGAAAACCGGGCCCGTGGTTTCTCCATCTTCTATTCGATGGTAAATATCGGGGCTTTCTCCGGTAAAACCATTGTAGAACCTTTGCGGACGGCTTTAGGAAACCAGGGGTTGATTACCCTGAACTATTTTTCTGCCAGCATGACATTGATCGCTCTGATCGCTGTCTGGTTCTTTTACAAATCCAGCAAGCACACCGGCGAGGGAAAAACATTTGGAGAGATATGGACTGCCTTGGTCAAAGTGTGTAGCAACGGACGCCTGATCACCCTGATCCTGATCATTACCGGATTCTGGATGGTTCAACATCAGCTATATGCTACCATGTCTAAATATGTATTGAGATTAGCAGGTGAAGGAGCTTCACCATCATGGTATGCAAACGTGAATCCTTTAGTGGTCGTGCTGACGGTGAATCTGGTTACTTCAATCATGAAAAACCGGACGGCCCTGACTTCCATGACTGTCGGAATGTTTATCATGCCGGTATCTGCTCTTTGCATGGCTTATGGAAATATGTTAGATGGTAGCCATGCTATTTTAGGAATGCACCCGGTCGCATTTATGATGGTAGTAGGAATCGTGTTCCAGGGACTGGCAGAGACATTTATCTCTCCCCGCTTCCTTGAATACTTCTCATTACAGGCTCCCAAAGGTGAAGAGGGATTGTATCTGGGTTTCAGCCACCTGCATTCCTTCCTTTCTTCTATTTTCGGCTTCGGATTATCCGGCTACCTGTTAAACAAATACTGTCCGGAACCGGCACTGTTCAATTCACATGCTGAATGGGTAGCTGCCAGTGCCCATGCACACTACATTTGGTACTATTTCGGTGCCATTGCTTTAGTCTCCGCTTTCGCGCTCATTGTATACGGAAAAGTAGTAAAACGGCTGGATTCGCAGAAAGGATAGATTTCAAAAGTAAAAGGAAACATATTTTCTATCTAATAAATCTGTATAACTCTCCTTACAAAGACGGGGATGTCCCAAAAGCAAAACAGGAAAATTAAAAAGTTACGATTTATAATTAATTACCCGAAAAGGGTTACATGTAAATAACCCCGGGTTCCACCCAGTCCTGTTCGGCAGATTTTTTACAGGGCGTAGCCTTACTCTATCATAGCCCCCGGCAACGCCGGGGGACTGATTGACCGGGGGAGAGTTGCGGGCGGTACGCCCAGTATAGTAAGAGGATAATAAACGGTATTTATCCTGGATGATACTACTCATTACTATATTGCACCTACGGTGCGCAACCCATGGGTTATGAATACACCCCGGCGTTGCCGGGGCCTGGGATATACTGGGGCTACGCCCTGTTTGAAATTCTTCCGGACATAACTGGGTGGAAACCAGGGTGTAGGCAAACCCTCTCCACAACAACCCTGAAAGAGTTGAACCCGCTTCGGGGTTCATAGCGTTTGGCTGCTTTCCGCCACGGGTTTCACCCAGTTATGTTCGGCAGATTTTTCAAAGGTGACCTTTGTCTCTTAAGTCCCGCAGGGACGGCACATATTTAGCCTGGGATGCAAATCCCAGGTCAGGTATCAGGAGTCCATGGAGTGCTGAAAGTACGACACTGCATATACAAACCGATTGTTTACATAAGAGGGGGTGTACCTACAGCACACCCCGGGTGGGGATTTCTTTACCTGGGACTTGCGTCCCAGGCTACTATGTGCCGTCCCTGCGGGACTTAAGAGACAAAGGTCACCCTTCGTCAATCACCCTACACAAAAATCTGCCGACCAGGACTGGACGATGCCTGGTTCTGATTTGAATATGTCCCATTCGGGGCAATTAAATCTTCCGGACAGGATTGGGTTTTACCCGCGGTTATTTACATGCAAGTAGGATGATCCCATGTCAACCCAGAAGGGGTTGCATCCGGCACAGCAGAACCATGAAACCTTTGCAAGGTTATGCAATGACGATCCTTCCCCAGGGAATCACTTCGTTCATCCCTGGGCTATTGCTGAAACCCCGACGGGGGGGTATACAAGCTGTAACTTTGTCAAAGAGCATATAGACTTTCGGGACACCCACATTTTTTGTTGATTTATTTGTTTTTGATCCTTTACACCGGACTTTTCTTTCCTATCCACATGCCTTTCCGCCACAAAGATTCCAGTACACCCTGTTTATGACGGGCCAGCCACCAGCGGCTGAAAAATAATTGTACAGTAAAGATCGCAATTCCTATCAATAGGCAGGCTGTGGCTCCGGTGTAGGGATACAATCCTAACCCGCAGCCCCAATAGATAAATCCTCCGATAATGGACTGGCCGATATAATTGGTCAGGCTCATCCGTCCATAGGGGATCAGCAACCGCTGAAATTTATATCCGTCTGCGGCAAACCAGAACAGTGTAAAAGAAGAAACCAATATAGCCATAAACGCAAAATTGGAAAGAGAAGGCAGAACAATCTGTAACGGCATAACCACAGCCTGGCTTTCGAAAAATCCGGGAACATACTTTTGTAGTAAATAAAGAGGGATAAATGCAAAAGAAGCCCCTGCCAAAATTTTTTTCCAGAACTTTACAGATCCGTCACTCCGGACAAAATAATTCCGCCGCCCCAGCAACATGCCAAACATAAACAGCGCAGGTACCTGAAACAGCCGTCCGTTCTCAATCTGCCAAAGATTACTGAACAATTGTCCATCTGTAATATTAGAATATAAAACCTCCGGCAATGTTCCATGCTCCAGGATAGGCATTGCCCGGAGATAATAGGTATAAAACAAATCACCGTACGATTTGAAGTCCGGATTTATCAATCCACACACAACTCGTATCCATTCCACAGGTTGCAACAGGCAGATGGTCGCCAGAAGAAAGACTTTCCGGTCACTCCAATCGCAAACCGCAATCAACGTAAATCCCATGAAAGCATATAACAATAAAATATCCCCGTTGTAGAAAAGGGCATGCAATTGGGAGAAAAATATAAGCAAGACCATCCGCCATGCAAACCGTCCTTTGAAGTCTCCACCCCTCGCACGCTGATTACGTAACTGAATATAAAAACTAAATCCAAATAACAGGGAGAAAGTAGCATATGCTTTTCCGGCTAACAGGAAGAAAATAGCTGTTTCCACTTGCTCATCCAGTCTTCCCAGCCACTCCGGCAGTAATTCCGGTTGACCAATCATATTATAGTGTTCTACGTTGTGGATCAAAACAATAGCTAAAAGGGCAAACCCACGCAGGGCATCCACGACCTCCAGCCGGTCATTCTTCATGAGTGGTTTATCTGACATATCTGTTATTTTTATTTCCGGCCCAAAGGTAGAAAAAAATAACAATCCGGCCTATATCTGATTCATTTACAACCAAAAAGATATATGAATAGATAGCTATATTTGCTTAAATCCAAATTCAGACGCCTATGCCACGTGTAACAAACTTCCATTTATTGAAACAAATGCCGCAACCTGTACTGGCAATCCGGAAAAAAGTTTCACACAGTGAAATTCCTCAGCTAATAGGAGAAGGTTTCACACAGTTATCAGAGTATATAGATAAGCATCATGAGATCCTTACTGATATGCCGTTTGTGGCTTATCATAATATTCGGAATATAGATCCTGAAAAGGAGATTGAGGTGGAACTGGGTTTCCCACTTGCCTGTGAGTTACCAGCCACAGACCCTTTTATCAGTTATACCATCCCGGAAAGTAAAAAGGTTTTCTGTATGTACCGGGGAAACTATGAGGATTTGGGCCCGGTGTATCAAAAACTGGATAAATGGATCAGAAAGAAGGGATATGAAGATACCAATGTTTTTTATGAACATTATTACAACGGTCCCAACTTCCCACCGGAAGAGATGCTGACCGGCATTGAAATGTATCTCCGGTAAAAGTATGACTTCTGAAAATTATACTCACTCCGGTATTTCCTTTCAAAACAAGAAAGAGAAACCTGACCGTATATTTATAAAAGCAGCCTGATTCTACGCTTAAGTGCAGAATCAGGCTGCTTTGCTTGATGCAAACAGACTTTTGGTCAACCGCTTTTTTATTATTCCGACAAAGCCGTGGTAGCAATCCACGCCCACAGGTTGGCAATCAACCGTCCAGGATCATTAATAATTTCTCCAGTGATCACTAACCGGTTGGTCAGATCTCCTCCCAGATTACTATACATATCTATATCTCCGGAATAAACAATCCGTCTGGTAAAATCAACTCCTAACACCACACCACCGCCACCGCCAATTAATATGGGAGAAATACCATTAGCAATTGCATCCGTAAGATTAATTTCTCCATGGATAGTGTCATAACAGCGGAACTGCATATCATCTGCAACTTCACCAAAGACACCTTCTGTAATCACTGCCGGTGCATCCGGATAAAGAGTAAAGGGAGCAGTGGAAGTACTACCATATCTGGAAGGAGTAGGAAAGCCTAATGCATTCATCACATTGGCATTCGTATCGGTATTATCATATTGAACCATCAGAATCCGGTGCGTATCGGCCGCTAACCAATCTAAAACCACATTCGTGGTAGCTGCATTCGGAACGCCTGCATAGGTAAGATATAACACATTAAATGATTCAGCCAAAGCAGCATCTATTTGATAACCCGCCTGACCTCCAATAAGAATTCTCTGAATCGGAACAACTCCCGTCGGGCTAAAATTTTCTGTCCTTTGCATCAATGCTACCATAGCTCTTGTTCTATCATTCGGAGAAACCAGATTATTACCTAAAATCTGATTACCCAATGTTCCAATTTCGGTGGTAGAACTATAGACCGTAAGACTTGCATTTAACAATGCCGGAATTCCCTGATCAATCGTGATCAAGACCTGTAACCGTCCTCCCCGGATTTGCAAATAACGATATACATTTGACCCGGATGAATTACTGGAATTAGCGATGACCGTAATAGTCGTTCCGTCCCCGGAAATGCTCACATCAAAAAGATCATCATAATCAGAAAAAGAGTCTCCCCAGGTGATAGGTGCTACCCGTTCATCTATATTTCCATTGGCATCTACCCAGTACAAATCATATGTTTCCAGATTGGTCTGTACAGTAAGCGTTTTTTGTGAACCGATGGAAGAAGCAAGTTGTATGATCCGGGTAGAGACTCCCAGATACCGCACTTCATCATATACCATATAGACCGTTTCCTCATTCCAGACCACTATTTCAGCCGTGATCTGTGTGGATTCACTTTCCGCCGCCTCATCCGGATTTGTCCACCCCGGAGCACGGATTTCCTGTATATCGATCTGGTACAGATGATTTCGCAGGACCTGCCCGAAAAGGGCTTCATTTCCTTCCGGAACAAAATCGACCCGGTAGAAGGTTGGAGCGGCATCCGGGTCCGTACCATATATTCCTCCGATGACCACCACGGTAGCTTCCTGCCGGTTTCCCGGTAAAGGCAAAGCGGATTCCGGCAGATAGAGTTGTTGAACAGAGATCCCAGCCGTAACCGGGATCCGGACCGTATTCACAGTTTGGGTTGCTGTAGAGGGTACACTGGCCGTGGTCACAATATTATTGACGATTGTGTTGGGAATTACCTGATATTGATTGTTGACCCGGTATAATTGCACGGAGGTTAAAGTAAAGTTCGCTTCACTGTTAAGCACATCCACCCGGGCCACAGAACGCACCATGGACGCTGTAAGCGGTGCCGGGGTTTCCGATACGCCATCCGGGAGATCGATCTCCCCGGACATAGGTAATCCGCCATCCAATCCGGCAGCAGTAAATGCTCCTGTTAACGCCTGCTTTATCTCTGTTTCCGAACTACCGGGCAAAAGGGAGGTTGCATCTATAGGGAAATTAGCAACCAGATATAATTTCACCGCTTCATCCGTGCTGGAAATCCTGGCATAAAACTCGTATTCCGAGGGTGCCACATTCGTGAGAGCATAGCCTGGTACTAAATAAGCATACTGATATTCCGTACCGGTATATTCAAATACCAATATATGGACACTACTGATCAGGGTTTCATCTACCGCTTTAGTAATAAATCCCGCCGCCGGCACATGCATTTTAATGCCTAAAGTGACTCCTTCACCCGGCACATCAGGTTGGTTGTTTCCCTCATCACTACATGCCAGCAGTAAAAACGGAAGAATAAAAATACCCCAAAGGATATATATATATATTTTTTCATTATTCCAGATAGTTCTTAAAAGAGAAGTTCAGACAATGGGATTTACGATCTCCGATCCCCACGGAGCAACGGAGACCTGCACCTTCCCGGAGCCTGTAAACCGGATATAGACCGGAACAGTGATCTCATTTACACCTTCTACGTTGATATTATGTTGTGCAAGAAAATCACTCAGGTCCAGCGTATAGGCTAACCTTCCCTCTCCATTATAAATATCTATCAAGATACGATTTTGATTATTGAACCGGAACAGATTAAAACGGCTCATCATCATATCTTCCTGTGTCGTGGGTACAAATGCCGGATACATGTCTGAAACCTCTCCGGTCACCTGTCCGGCAAAGTCATACCCTACGAAAACATTCCTTACGACTAACCATCCCTGTGGGTCCTCTACTGCCCGTGAAGCCCATGTGGAGGGAAGTCCCTCTACATATACTTCCATATTAATATGGGCTGAACTAAAATAAACCGTATCCTCTCCTTCCCTGTTCGCTGGTATAATGATCCGTTGACGGCCGAAATAAAGAGAGTCAAAATTCTCAATAGGATCTCCGGACAGATAGGGACTACTATAGAGAGCGTGATCTTCCAGCGGACCTTCTCCTCCGGTTATTTCCGACAGGCCGGTTACATTGGACCAGCATATCACATCATACGAACCAGGTTCCAGATCCAGCGTAATACCCTGAAAAGCATTTGGACTCGTCCCGGAATAGGTGTACCGGTCTACATAGGTGCCCTCCGTATCAAAAACATACATCTGTACGGATTCCGTTTTTGAAGGGAAAATGTCTGTGGTTCCATCGCCATAGTAGATAAAGGAGACCCGGAAAGCATAGTCTCTGAAACAATCATCCAGATCTTCCTTTATACATCCTGATAACTGAAATAACAACAGAACCAAAGCCCCTATGTAAACTTTTTGTATCATCAGATCACAGGAAGAACCTCTACTGTTTCCCATGGTTCCACCTCAACATGTACCCAGATACTCACCTCTTCCGGTTCCGGTATGATCGAAATATCCCCATCCGTAAAAGCCAGATCTGTGATCTTATAAATAACATTACGCTCGAAAGTGGTGATAGCAGCTCCCCCTGTAGTTGTAAATCCGGTAACCGTCACATAGCGGTTTCCCAAAGCAGTACCATCCTGCGCGAGGACATTGGTGAGTTTTAGAATAATATGGGGTACCGGTGTTGAATTACCAAATACATGATAGGCCCAGACCTCGTTCGCTCCTCCTGCAGTGAGAGACGCTGTACCGCCGGTCACTGTTAACGCACTTCCTATTTCATCTTCTAATGTAGTGTAATAATCATAAGCAAAAGCTGCGTCCCCTCTATCATATAAAGCCACATTAGATCCGTTATTTAACGGCTCGTTTGTACCAATGGCCAGCGTGACAGGTAATTCCTCAAAAAAGTTATTGATATAAATTCCCTCTATCGTAAAGGAGGCCAGCAGGGTGCCGGAATAACTGATTTCTTCTATTTCCAGACGGGCATTTAAAGGTTCAATTGGCACTTCCGCAAATAAAGATCCGGCTGGTGGGGTATTGGTTCCCTGCCAGATAGCCGAGTTCGTATCATAGTCCAGCACATCCGCTAATCCATCCATTACCGATAAAAGGACGCCATTAGTCGTTCCATCTGACAAAGCCGGATAGGCTACCTGCTGAATATTCAGGATGACACTCCGGATCGCACTCCAGGTAGTTCCTTCATAGACCGGGAATGCAGCAGCATCTCCATCCTGGTCTGCTGAATTGTAGTTCCCAACGACATATACCTGGGTAACCTGAGTGGGTATCCCATTAAATTCCACTCCTGCTTCTAATTGGGCAACCGTTGCGTCAGCGCCTGTCGGACCTACTGTCCGTACAGCATACACTAACGGATCGGCTGCACTATCCATAAAATAGATAATAGCCGATAGTAAAGGAGCAGCTGTTCCGGTTGCGGTCTCTTCTACTGCACGGGTCCGCTGCTTGTTTGTACTAAATTGAAGATATATGGATTTATTATCTCCTTCAGGGATTTGACTTCCCGGATTTACATCCGAATCCGAACATGCACCGAACAGCAGAGCCATCACCAATGCAGAAAAGATCATTTTTATTTTCATAATTCTAAATCTATTTGGTTAAGATTATTTGGTATGAAACAAATGATCCCGGTTTTGGTTAAAGTAAATTTCTCATTTTAACATTTAAGTGTGCCAGCCTTTGAATATTTCTATTTCTTTTTAAAAATATAACGTCCCTAAAACATTCCTGATCATTTAAGTTTTTCCATAAAGAACCCTTCATGATCCGGACAATTCCTGCCGGATCACAAAGGGTAATCTCAAAATGCTAATCTATCATTAATTCAATAGGTAAGTTCCCTCTTTTCGAAAAGTCCGCGCCGGTTTTTTATCCTGTTTCCGGCCTATATGGACCACACAGCCTTCCGGAATACGGATCGTTCCTCCCTCCCGGGTCAGATCATACGTAATGAAACCCTCTTTCACCGGAATTCTTCCTTTCACCCAATCCAGATGCATTAACTCCGGATGCAGGTAATATTCATTGATCTTTTTATCCGACTGGTCAAATCCCAATATGCCATGCATGACCGCCACAAACGGAGCCACACCATTTCCTCCGTGGCAAAGGCTAAGGCCAAATGGACGCCAGTAGAACACCAATTGCTCCTGACGGGTAGCCTGCGGAGAGAAATTCTCCGGGAAACGGGTATGTCCCTGTTCCAACCAGTCTCCCCAAACCGCGTCCAGGAAAGGAAATATATCCTTTGCCCGGCCTGCTTTTGCATACGCCATAAATTCATATCCTTTCTCATAACTGATATCTTCTTTATAGAAAGGAATATGGGGAAGTACTTCTTCAAACAAATGATCATAATACTTCTCCGGGAACAGGTCTGCTAAAATGGCCCAGTATTGGGCATGATGGGAAATCCGCATATCTTTCTGTCCTTTCTGATCATATCCATTGATAAAGGCTTTCTGGTTTTCATCCCAGAAATGGGCCATGATACTTTTCTTCAGCGCTGTCGCCTTCTGTTCATACCTACGGGCCAGAGAAGGTTCCTTCCACAAACGGGCAAAATAGGCTCCTATCTCATAATTATAGTATAACATGATTTGTCCATAACTGGCAATCCCTTTGCCGGAAGGACCCTGTTTGGTTGCCCAACCCGGAATAAAACCGGTAGTAGAAGGCTCCGAAGAGATAAATCCATGTTCATCCTGTATGGAAGCATATAATTCCAGCATCTGAACAATCCGGTCTTTATAAAGTAGAGAAGTACGGATGTCACCATACCGTAAATAATTATGTTTGAATCCTACCAGCGCATGTAAAGGATAATCCACAATTCCGAGATCGGTTGTTTTGGGGTTGGGAGGCATCAAAGCAATAGACAATCCATTCCGTGAGAGCTGCTCGTCTCCGAACAGGTAATCCCCGGCAAAGGCACTCTCGATCGCATCCATGGACCAGGGTAAGTAATCGCGTTTGATACCATCCAGATAGAAGGCATGCGTACTGGTATGCAAAGTCGCGATCCCGGCCTGCCATAAGTTATTAAGGACCGGATCACTGGATTCAAACTCCATCAGGAAATTGACCGGCCAGAGGATGGCTTCGAATGAGGCTGAAGAGATCTCACACGACTCTTCACTGGCTATTAACACATACCGCAATGCCCGTTCCGGCAAAACAATTTCCTGTATAGAACCGGTTAACCGGATATCCGGCAGGGGAAACTGCTCAAAGAATTTTTCATTCTCATTCAGTACCTCATCCATACTTTCTCCCACCCGGAACGAAAGTCTCCCTGTTCCCAGCACATTCAGTTTGACCGTTCCCACTTCCAGATGCCAGAAATCAATCACGGCATATCCTTTTTTACCGATCACCAGTTTCCCATCTTCCATAGAGGCATTTCTCAGGGGAAAATATTCCCTGGGAGTTATCTCTACCGTCAATTCCTGCTTATCGTCCGGGAAACAGGAAGGTTTATTGAACATAGGATCCGTCTCCACCAGATTCCAGGATATTCCATCTAAGCTAACTTCCCATCCTTCCGGTCCGGAAAGACCTTCTCCTTTTACGATCAGGGCCGGCAAACGGTCTGCCGTATTTACTTCAAACAAAAGAGTCGTACTTCCGGGCTGGAGCATATATTCTTTTGTTTCTCCGGAAATCTTTTCACCATTTATGAAACAGTTGGCCCGGTCCGGACCCTCCCATTGGAAAACAGTGGGGTGGTTTATTTTTACCTTCTTTCTGAATAAACTATGATAAGCCGGTTTATTAAATTCCCCCGGATACCCGACATTCACACATCTTTCTTCAGAGATTTTCTTTAGTTGTTCCTGCATATGAGCAGCCAGTTGTCCGGGGTACCACATATAGCTGCTCCCCCACTCTTCTAATTTCTCACCCGGCAGAATCTTGCTCTCCGGATCCAGGAAAGGATCAAAGTGTACCTGCTGTGCAGATAATCCTCCTATCCATAGGGCGGTACATACTATCACCCCATACCGCACAAATTGTTTTTTCATTCTATTGATTAATCAGGTTTATGTATGTAATATAGAGTTGTTCATCATGAACTTTGCTTATTGGCAAATATCGGAGCATAAAAACAGTTTGGGGTTTCTATGATGATTTTATTTATTACAATTTTGACACTCATCTACCGGACAGGTGATAAACGTTTGCATTTCCGGAAAAGAACCCATACTTTTGCTTATCATCTTATACAATAGAAAGTTTCACTTACATTTTAGTACGATGGCACATAACTGCGAAAAATGTCCGATACGGGCCCACTATGATAAAAAGCCGAAATCCCTACTCGGCCGCTTCTGGAGATGGCATATTAATTACTGTCCGGGATGGAGAAAGTATTTCCAATCGCTGGATGAGGAAGAAAAAGCGGTTTTACGGAATAAATACCGGTTGAAATAATATACTATGATCGTATCTGAAAGAAAAGAGAAGCCAGACTACCTATTCAGGAATCTATTCTTTTTCAATATACCGGGACTCCAGTTTAACCGCCGGACATAACACAGGTTCATTCTCGCCGTATTGAATATTACATTCATATCACCTGAACGGGTAACATACACCTGATTCATCACAAAATTAAAAGAGAGCGCCCAATCATCTCCGTTATACCCTCCTGCCACACGGGGGAAAAGATTGGGAGTGACCTCTAATTGTTCCCCGGAATAACGGATATTTTCCAATCCTAAGTTGATTCCTCCGGTAAGTCCGAACGTAAAAAAATAGTCTTTCTTAAAAACCCAGGTATATACATATCCTCCGGTGATGCTTAACTGGTAATTCCGGAAACGGTCCCTTCCTGCTAATATAGCGGTCTCCTCTGTATAAAGTTTATTATAATAAAAGCCTCCTCCTACCTGGAAACTACTGGCAGAACGGACCTGTTTCTCATTATTATAGAAAGCTGCGCGGTAAGAAAATTTCCGGTGGTTAAACACATATTGTCCCGTTGCACCATACTGGATAATATGCATATCCGGATAGGAAGGATAAAGTTTCTTTACTTTATCATAGTCACTGTAAAACCCTTTGTAATCCTGAAAGAAAAGATCAAACAGATATTTACGGCTATAATAGTGATATTGCAGATCATAATATTGTGTTTTTCCTTTCTCTTTATCCCGGAAAAAAGGAGGAGCATAGGCCAGATTCAAGGCATAATTTTTATACGTAAACCCAATCCCTACTCCTACAGGAATATTAGGCATATAAGACATTTGTTCTTTTCCTTTAATATCCGTTTCCAAAGAAGTAAACTTATAATAGAAATAGGGACGGATCGTAAACTCCTGGGGAAACGCCCGGATATAGGCACCGTCAGTCTGTGCTTTCACACAGAAAGGGAGTAACAGAAAAAACGAAAACAACACTACATATTTCATGCCCCAAAACATGCTCAGGCAGCGAATCTAACATATCCTGCCATTCACCGGCTTTTAATCTTTTTGACAAACAAATGGCAAAGGTAAAAGAATATTTTAAAAACTGGAAGATAGGGGTTAGACATAGTCTCCGTTCTTAATCATGAGCAGGGATTACGAGGTATGAAAGCGACTTTGGTTAAAATAGTCCGGATGCTCCGCATAGATATAAAGAACAGCCCCCTCTTTCAAGGTGTCTATTACCGGACGGGCCAGTGCTTCCGGAACTGCCGGGCATCCCAGGCTTCGTCCCAGACGTCCCTGAGAAGAGATAATAGAGGGATTAGAATAAGAGGCTCCATGCATAACAATGGCACGTTCTTTTGCCCGGTCGTTAATCCCCTCTTCCAGTCCTTCCAGCACTAAAGAATAGCCATTCTTCCCCTGATAAGTATGCCCGGTCACATAAAAACCCAAAGAACTCTGATAAGAGCCATTGATATTCGAAAAAGTAGTTGCATAATTTTCACCGCTATTCCTGCCATGAGAAACATGGGTAACAAACAGGGTTTCTTTTGTCTCTAAATTAAAAATAAACAATCGTTCTTCTGTGGAAGGCCGGGAGAAGTCAATCAATGCCAAAATATCTTTACTCCTGAAGTCTATTTGTTTAAAACCTGCTACTCCCTGACGGAAAATTTCATAATTTATCACCTCCTCTAATTGCATTTCCCGGTAAAGAGATAATATGGCATCTCCGGATTTTTCTGTTTCCGGAACATATAGCTCTATAACTTCAGAGACAGAAATAGGCGTTTCTTCCTTTCCGTTCCTTTTAATAGACAGACAAACAAAAATAAAAGAAATAAAGATAAAGAAAATAAGTAGTAGATTTATTTTTTTCATAGTTTATAAAGTTTTGTTATAGTCAAAGATAACACATTCATGGGAATGCCACGGAAAAGAAAATCCCAATCTTTATCAAAAATACTTAGCAGGATTTAACAGTCAGGAAGATAGAACAGAACTTTTAAAATACTTTATCAAACAATCGACCGAAATTATTGTTTCAGAAGGATATATAATAATGATAGTATATGAAATATTCTGTTTGGTCATTGCTGGTTTGTATATCAGCTATTCTATTTACAGGTTGTGTAACGAAAGGTAAATTCAGAAATTTACAATCGCAATATACCGATTTGAGCAGAAGTTACCAGGATTGTCAGTTGCAGTCGACAGAAAGTCGTACGCTGGCAAATAGTCTGGAACAAAGACTGGCTGAAGCTCAGAGAAATAATGAAGATTTACGGGCGACATTAAACCAATGTTTGGCACAAGCTTCGCAGGGAAATGTTAATATTGGAAAATTAGTAGATGAGATTAATGCATCAAACCGTTTTATCCAACATCTGGTAGAAGCTAAGAACAGATCGGATTCTTTGAATCTGGTGTTGGTGAATAACCTGACACGCTCGCTTACTAACGACGAAAGCCGGGATTTAGACATCCAGGTATTGAAAGGGGTCGTATATATTTCCTTAGATGATAAAATGTTGTATAAATCCGGCAGTTATGAAATCAGTGACAGAGCAGGGCAGATCCTGAGCAAAATCGCTAAAATTATTCAGGACTACCGGGATTACGATGTGCTGGTAGAAGGAAATACGGACACAGATCCTATTTCCCGCAATAATATCCGTAATAACTGGGACTTAAGTGTATTACGAGGTTCATCGGTTGTGCAGGCCCTGCAAAATACGTATGGAGTAGATCCGAAACGATTGACTGCTGCCGGACGTGGAGAATATAATCCGGTCGCAAGCAATAGCACAGCAGAAGGAAAAGAACGAAACCGCAGAACCCAGATTATCATTACTCCTAAGCTGGACCAGTTTATGGAATTAATTGATCAGGCTCCTCCAGCCAGCTCCTTAGATGGGTATTAAAGAATTTGCTCTATCCTACAGATAAAAAGATCAGGCAGACCACGCAGATAATCCGGAAGGAGAAAAAATCTGCGCTGATCTGCCTGATTGGTGTTCTGCAAATGCTATTACGATTCACTTTCTCAAAACCCTCTGTTCCCACTCAAGAAGTTTTTTCTTCCGCCATAGTCCCCCACCGTAACCTGTTAGTGTTCCATTGGTACCCACAATCCGGTGACAGGGAAGAATAATGGAAATCCGGTTTTTACCGTTTGCATTCGCTACGGCTCTGACGGCAGAGGGGATACCCAGCGACTCGGCTTGTTTGGCATAGGTGGTGGTAGTACCGTATGGAATATTAGCCAGACCACACCAGGTATGCACCTGGAATTCTGTGCCTACCAGATCCAAAGGGAGGCTAAACTCCTGTAAATCTCCTTTAAAATAGCCATCTATCTGTTCCCGGAGAGTGTTAAAATGGGGATGCTCACTTTCTATAAACGGCCTCTTGAAAAGTAAGCTTAACTGTCTTAATTCCATTTCAACCTTTTTGCAATCAGCAAATTCAAACAGGCAAATTCCTTTTTCCGTTGCTCCTGCCAGCATGGTACCCAATGCTGTGTTAACCCGTGTCAAAGATATATATCCATTAGCAGGGTTGATACTCTTTTTGAAAGTAGTGTGTAGGTAAGCCAGATTGGCTAAATCAAATTCTTCCGTACACAAAAAAGGGTCCGTTGGGGATAAGATTCTTTCCGTCATTTAAAAACATGTTTTAGATGTGCAAGATACGCACATTCCTTTTAATAAAATAGATTTGATCTTCATTGCTTTTACTTTTTATCTCTATAGACAAAATAACAAAAAGGACAGCAGTAGAAAAACCCGGAAATTGCTTTTTTATACAAGGAAAAGAACCTAAGAAAATAAGAAACTGATATTTTAGCAAGAATCGGGTTTCCTTTGTATCAATTAATACCCGATATTTGTAATAGCAAATCAGAAGATCACCAACCATGAAGATACCCAACAAGAAAACCATGCCTAAGAAGAATCACTCGCCAGAGAGAACCTTTTCCATTCCTCTTTCTATAATATCCGCATACGTGTTCAGATTATACATATCACAAACAGGCAGGTGAAAGAATTCCATTCCCTATAACTCCTTCTAATATAAGGATAGATCATCCATAAACCGATAATCCACAGAAGAACGATCAACTCATAACGTACACATTGCAAGACATAAATGACCTTTCCTATATTAGATGAAAAACGTTCTGAGTCAAGAAAAGAAAGAAGCAATGCTAAAAAGTTAATGGATAATGCTATAATAGCCTAGTGTCTATATAAAAAATTTCCGGTACGCATGCATTCCACTGTTTTACAAAATGTATATTTGCAAATATAAACATATTATTTTTTATTTTAATAATGATGATTAAAACCGGATATAAATACTCGTTTTCCATGATTACCAGTATAGCTTTATTAGTGATCTGGGGAGTTTTATACTATCACAGTATTATAAATATATATACATTCCTTCTGCTTATTCCGTTCATTTATTTGTTTGTCAAAAGTGAACAAACCCTTCTGGAAAGTAAACCCGCCCATCCGGAAGAAGAAAAAACAGATACCGGATCAGACAGCAGAGAAGAAAAAGCCTCTATACCTTTGCAGGAATCCTCTGAAAATAGAAAAAATAACCTATTATCTCACAGACTTACTCCAATCTATACATCCGGAAAAAGAATATCAGATCCACACTTCTCCTCAGAAGCAAGTAATCATCCAGGATCATAGAAAAGAAAAATTCCCCCATCTCCTACTCTTTCCTCTATCTGATATATACCGGAGTGAATACAGACTATCCCAAGAACAAAAAATCATTATTGAAGTAAAAAACAACAGAGAACTATTCCCGTATGCCTCGCTACTCAGAGAGTTGCTGGTAAAAAAATAGATATATCAGATGCTGGCCTCTACTGATACAGATCTATCTTGAGTGCCAGTACACATTAGTTTTTTTAAGTAAAAAAAGACCAATTTATCGATGCTGTAACTTAAAAAAATTATCTTTGTGGATAGTCTTAACTGATAACCTAATGAATAAACCACAGATAGAATACATACAAGAGCTAATCCTAGAAAATCGTGAGCGTATTGCTTTTATTATGGGGAATGGAGTGAACCGTTACAGGGAAGCTCCGGAGACGCTATCGTGGGATAAACTTTTGCTCCGTTTGTGGGAGCAAACTTATGCTGAGACATTGTCTTCCTGTCCGCCGGGCATGACGCTGACGGAATTTTATGATATCCTGGAGATGGATAATAAGAAGAATGTCCATCTGCAAAAAGAGGTGGTGAATTTGATGGACGAATGGGCTCCCCAGGATCATCATCGTTTGATTGTGGAAGGTATACAGGCGCTGGATGTGCCACTGCTGACGACCAATTTTGATGCTACGCTGGCTAAGAGTGTGGGGTGTTCTCCACTACGGATTACTAAGGAGGGGTTTTCGCACCAGTATCCCTGGTCTGACTATTACGGCACAAAACAGCTGGATGCTCCTTGTGATGGGTTCGGGATCTGGCATATTAACGGGATGTGTAAGTATCCGGGAAGTATCCGGCTGGGTCTTTGTCATTATATGGGCTCTGTGGAGAAGACACGTAAGATGGTATCTAAGGAGGATGATAATCTGTACCATAGCCAATATAAGGGTGTCCGGGAATGGCTTGGATACCGTACCTGGCTGGATATTATTTTCAATCGCTCGCTGTTTATTTTTGGCCTAGCACTTGAGGAGAATGAGGTATTTCTGCGTTGGTTGCTGATCCAGCGAAAGATGTACTTCAATAAGTTTAACCTTCCCGGCAGACAGGGATGGTATCTTTATAAGAAGGAAGATCCTCCCATTAGTATGGGTAAGCGGTTGTTTCTGGAGCGGGTTGGGTTTACTTTCCTGGAGCTGGAGACTTATGATGATATGTATGACGGGCTGTGGCAGGGATTAGGTCAGTAGGCACGGAATTAAAATTTCGAGCCAACAGTAATTCAGTAATTAAATCAAAAAAAACAGATCAATCATTTAGAATTTTAATAACGGATAATTATTAATTATCGATTTTCCCACTGTGAAAAAATGACTAAAGCTCAGGAGGAGTGTAATAGGTTTGAGGTTCTGTCTGAACAGATTGTTCAGTATATTTTTAAAAATACAGATGCAACGATTAATCGTACTGATACCAATAAGGATGGGGGGGTATGATATCGTTGTTGAATGCAATGATGGGAACAGGAAGAGAAAGATCTATTTTGAATGTAAGCTGAGGGGGGATAATCTTAATCTGAGGGATATTGCGGCTAATGTGATCATTGCATTTAATGAGGGGGCGGTAGCGTTAGTTGTTTTCACAAATTATAATTATACGAAGCAAGCGGATGAACATTTGCAGCATTTCCACCGGAAAACGATCCTGAATATTAAAATTGTTATTGGTGAACAGATCAATCAGTTGGTGGAGGTTTGTGGTGCTACGGTTTCTGAAAACCTGACTTCGCTGATAGGACCTAAAAAGTCGAATACGAACCTTTTTGATACGATTCTGAAGATTGATTTGTCGGCTGATGAGTTGTACCATCAGTTTTTGTATAAGCAATGGGATGATGATAGGGAATGTGGTAAAGAGTTTTATTTGTCTTCCCGTAATAAGGGTTTGCTGGTGTCTGTCCGGAATTTTCTTACACAGGGTGGATTGGTTGCCATATCGGGTGTGATCGGATGTGGGAAAAGGACATTTTGCAAAGCGGTTACCCAGGATCTGAATTATATAAGTATCCGGATTGATGCTTCTCTTCATCGATTGCAGGAATCTTTGTTGTTAGACATTCTTTTGACGATCTGGGGCATTCCGGGAAAGGATATTATTGATGATTTTACGGTGGATCATGTGGATGTGATCCTGGAAAGACTGGCCAGAAAATACCCGGATGAACAGATATTGGATATATTAAGACATTTGTTTGGGGATAAGACAATTAAAGGGATTAATAATGAGCAATATAATATCAGGGTTTGTGAGTATATTTTATATATCCTGAATTTACATCATCCGGTTCTTCCTCACCTCTTTTATATTTATAATCTGGAATATGCACCGGGTGAGATACGGACTTTATTGATTTATTTTATTACCCGTTTACAGGATCATAAGATTCCCTGTATTATTCTTGGGAACCAGGAAGAATACGACTTGCAGGGGCAGCGGATGCTTGATTTTCAAACGATTTTTAAACCTTTGAAAAGGTTTAACTTTATCAAGTTGTATTTATATACCAAAGAGGAAGCGATTGAATATATCAAACATTGCAGACCTGCTATATCCGGTTATCTTGCCAGAATGATTGTGGACCGTGTCGGAATCAGACAGGGAAATCTCACCATGTTTCTCCGGTATCTGGATAATACCCGGATTCCTTTGGAGGATTACCAGCGGATTAAATCTGAGATAGAGACTCTTCCGCTTAATCATATCCCGGCATTGACTCATAAGGTGATGGAAAGTTATCGGTGTATATGCCGTGAGTTGTTTTATATTCTTTTTCTTTTGCGTGGGAAGGTGGCCGAAAATTTGCTGGGCCGATTGGGTATTTCCCTGGTATATGCTGACAAACTGGTGGAAGAGGATATTCTGGTATATCATAACGAATGGTATGTATGTGCTAATCCGGTGGTATGGAGTGTCGTGGAGGATTGGGGGAAAGAGAGTTCTCCGGAGATCCGGCGGTTTGCCCGGAAGATTTTAGAGATATGCGGGGAGCAGAAAAATCCGGCTTATGAAACGGATGCTTACCTGCAAAAGTATCTGGGACAATGGGAAGAGGCGGGAAAAAATTTGCAGCAGCATATTCTGCAACTTCGGGAATCGAGGCAATTGGATGCTTTAATTGATAGTTATGATGTTGCCATAGAATTAGCAGAAAAGCAGCAAAAGGATATTCAGGTGCTGGATTACATGATTCAGCAGATAGAGATACTGGTCATTAAAAAAGAAATACTTAGTGAGAAGGCTGGTGCACGTCTGGCAGAACTTAACGAATTGCTAAGAGGTCATTTCCATCAGGGAGTCCCCCAGTATTTTTATTTTGCTTATGATTATTTCATTGCCAAACGGGATTTTAAGAATGGAATTTATGATACGGATTCGGGATGTGGTGCGATGCTGAAAGATTATTACGAGAAGGCTTTGTGTGGGATTTATACAGATAATACAGATGACTGGCTGGGGAAATTGTGTTATCAATATGCTTTGTGCGTAAAGGAGAGTCAGGGAAATGATGCGGCATGGGTTATTTTTCAGGAACTCCGCCGGTTATTACCGGATTCATTTACCATCCGGAGAGAATATTACAGCCATTTGGGATGTATGAAGTTTTATAGTGAGCCCAGCGAGGCTTTTGCCTGTTTTTGTAAAATTGTTGATCTGTTTAAGGATAATCCGGCTCTTTGTGCTCTTCCTTTTCATGAGTATGTAGATATAGCTATGGCTAAATTACTGGAGGGGGATGCTTGTTATGCTGAAAAGCTGGCGCAGAAGGCGGTTTCTGTTTGTGAAGCGAACCGGGTGATTGATGAATGGGGACGCGCATTAAATATACAGGGATGTGCGTTGGTGCATTTGGACAGGTCTGTGGAGGCGGTAGATCTGTTTAAAGAGTCGTACCGGATGCTTAAAACATCTGGGTATAAGTTGTTCAGTTGGAGAAGCCAGTTAAATTATATTCAACACGCTTTGAACTGTGAGCAGAAGACAGAACTGTTGGCAGAGGAGTTGCAGGATGCGTATGAGTGTTTTCTTTCTTTATTCCGGAATAAAATTAATACACTGGTGAAGAATGATCCGGAGGGTTTTGTTTATACGAGAGAATACCATGGGCTGCTATTGTTTGGGGTTTGTATCAGAAAAATGAATTTTCAAAGACGAATTAAACCCTTTCAGGATTTTGAGATAGTATCGATAAGAAATAAATATAACAGGGATCTGAAAGGGGTAATCCATCATCCGGAAAAGGTGCTATGTGGAAGCCCCTATTTCAGGACAGGTACTATTCTTATGATGGGGTAATTCCCGGTTGTTCTATCCAAAAAAATTCTTCTTCTTTAGCGAAACTTTCAAGGTATCCGTCTGGTGAGGTGGGCTGCTGGGAAACAAATATCCGGATCGCCTCTTTTTTTGTTCTGCCTGTTTACCTGAAAAGGTGAACAGGATTCTTTTTTCCCATATTGCTTCCGGGATACTTTCGGGTCGGTGATAGGTGTTTCCCTCCCGGTTGGGCCATGCCTGGTCATCTCCTGCGTGAAGGAGATAGGAATATACAGGCAGAGTCAAGTGGTCTTTTTCTATGATTTCCTGTATCACTTTGGCCAGAGTCTGGTGTCCACCATGAAAGTCAAGGCTGGAAGGAATCAGTAACAGTCCGGGATGAAGGAATTGGATGAGTTGTTTTATATCCTGGTAAAAAGACTCTTTGGTGTAAAGAGTTTCTTGTCCATGAAACCAGTGGTGGACCGTTTGTCCGCCTAATGGATGGTAGGTGCTGTTGCCATAGGGCGCAGAGAGGGGTTGCCCGGTTTCGTGATGGTACAGCCTGAATAAAAAACTACGGGTTGGACGCATTCCTGTATCTGCATATCCCATAAAATAGATATCCCCTTTTGTAATTCCTATCCGGGAAAGTGCTTTTATACTTTCCTGTGCCCGTATGGCTCCTGTTTCCCGTCCTTTGTAATCGCCATTGGTTGCAAAGATGACTGACACTTTGTTGCCTTTCTGCTTTTGTGTGTGAAGATAAAGAAAGGCACTTAGTACTTCATCATCCTGATGGGGGCAAATAATACGATGTGCTTCATTTTTGCTCCTGACGGGTTTTATGATATAGGATTTCTAAAAGTCCGGTTAAGGGAGTCAATGGTTTACATTTCATCACGCTTTCTACCAGGATGTCATAGAATACACGGTAAGCCATATCTGTTAAAACGGTTTGCCGGTTGAGTTCTACGGGGATAAGTTCCAGGATTTCTTCTACGGTTTTACCGGAGGAATAGTTCAGGATATAGTCATAGAGAAGAGAAGCTATTTCATTTTCTTTATACCCGAGGGCGCACCGTTCAAAATCAATCATCCGGACCTGTGTACCATCCATCATAAAGTGCTTTAGTTTTGTATCTGTATTGACATATCGTAATTCTTTCCGGTCATAAAGAGAGGCTGTCTCTTTAAAGTAGGTGGCTATTTCCTGTAGGGTGTGCAACAGGTCTGTTTCGATATATTCTGCATTATAAGTAAGCAGGAAAGGACTTTCTGCCCAACCTAACTTTCCATAGAAGAGTCCGGATACTTCAAAATACCAGGCGGGCAGGTCCGTTTCCAGCCGTTCATAGATGTGTTGAATCTGTTCGTATGTATCCATAGGAGACTGCATGATCGTATGGAACAGGTCGAGTTCTTCCTGGGTAGCTGCTTCTTTCCGGGTCATGAGATAGCGGATACAGGCCGGAAGGAATTCCGGATCTGTATATTCTCCGGGGGTCAGATTGCGGAGAAGCAGGAGTTGATGTACCGGGTCAGATCCGACAAGTACGTCCGATCCGGTACGCCGGTAGACGGTTAACTCTAATTCAAAGTGCCTGCTACCCTGACGGACATATTTTTCTTTGCCGAAAGGGTTAAACAGGGGAGTAATTCCCAAACGGGTATAAGACTGTTTTAAGATAAACGGTCCGGTATCTCCTGATATGCTGAAAATATGAGAGGTGTAGTCGCTGTCAATTCCTGTTTGAATATCCCTCGCAGACTGGCCGGTGATCTCTTCAAATTTATTTCTGAGATATCCTTCTGAAAGGGGTATATGATAATAGGGAAACAGGTGAATATGACGCATTTTAAAATAGTCGTAGCTATCTCCTTCTTTTTCTTTTGGTTCCTCTTCGACTTCCAGCCCGTACGCCATTAAATGGTTGTCCAGAAAATTCCATTTTCTGATGATTTCCCTCGCATCCTTACGGGCATTTTGTCCTAAAGCGTTAGAGAGGAACGGGTGTCTTATGAAATGTTCCATGCGGAGAAACAGCTCTTTTACGTTTCCATAGGCTACCAGAAATCCGTTCCGCCAATCCCTGATATAGTCTTTTGCAAAACCGTTGGGAGTGGCTATGACGGGCACTCCTTCGCCCATGGCTTCCACTACAACCCGTCCTCCCGGTTCATAACGGGAGTGTGCCAGCATCAGGTGTGATTTCAGGAGTATGGTGCTGAGTCCGGCTGCATCTAAATATCCCCACCAGACAATACGTCCTTTTTGTTCGAGTTCGTCGAGGTTTGTTATCTGTTTTTTTACTTCTTTACGCAGGGTGGAAATCTCTTCCAAACTACCACCGACCATCCAGAGTGCAGGGCACTGTTCGCCATATTTCCGGTATAGATGATACCATGCGTTCATGATGTGATCCACTCCTTTGTAGAAGCACATGCGTCCCATGTAGGTAAAGACCTTCCGGGCCCAGTAAAGGTCTGCCGGTTTGATGTCCTGCATATTATTATGGGTAGAAGCGATCTGTTTCTGTAAGGTATAGGCTATTTTACTGTTCAGGCGGGGAAATCCGTTATCATCATGGGAGGGTAAGAGGAAGGCTTCGTGTATGTATTGGCCTGCTACACAGATTTTATCCGGTTCGATCTGATAGAGGTTGACCAGATCTTCTTTTTCATCATCAGAAACACATAAAATTCAGGAGGCTTTGTCATAAATTTCCTGTTCGTATCCGGCACGGGCAGGGACGGGTTCGGTGGCTCCCCGGGAAACTCTTCCGCGGGAGTTGGATATGACACTGTGGACAAACTGTATCCCGTTTTTTCCGGCCAGTTCCATAGCCAACCGTCCACTATTCCAGTAGACACTATGGATAACAACCGGTTTTCCTTCCCGGTCTATAATTTGCTGGATCTTATGCAGGTTTTCCGAATGGTAGTGTTGTAGGAGGGTTTTATCCATAGGGGCTGCTTCGCCGTTGTGTAAACGGTACACTTTGCAGTAGTCATTGTATTGTTCTATGTCCGGCAGGGGCATTGATTTTCGTGTGACTACGATACAGTGAATTTTTCTTGTTTCAAAACTGTCCATCAACTCTTTCATGTAAGTGTGGGTCCCACCCCATTCTCCATATCCGGGAGCCATCGCCGGATCAGCGTGCATGGTTATTACTAAGATGTATTTCATGGTTATTGTATTGTTTTAGTGTGATTTTTCTAATTGCCGGATCTGGTCCAGGATGTGATGCCAACTATACACCCGGATCACATTTTCTCCCCGGATATGAACGTTGTAGTCAGCGTGATAACAAAACACTGTTAACGAACGCTGGTTGATCACTAACTCCAGAAATTCCGGATTGTCTTCTATGATGATATCAATGGCATGCTTTTGGATAGCTTCCCGTTTATCAACCGGTGTGAAAATCAGGCTGTTGTAAGGGATATGGTGTTGCCTGAGCCATTGCTGTGTAATGAATGCTGTGGTATGCCCTGCCGGGAGTGCCAGTTCCTCTATCAGAGAGATGGGACGGGCAGTGAGGAGATAGATCTCATGTCTTTGTGATAAAGTTCCTATCACCCAAGGTGCCATAGGCCGGAGGTATTGTCCGGTCAGGAAAAGATGGTGGAAATAGGTGCGGGAAAACTTCAGGCTTTCTTCTCTTTCCCAGTGATACATATGCCTTATTTTGTATGCGGCAGGGTCTGGTGTGGCCGCTAAATTATTTTCATAACAGTAACGGCTTCCATAGTCAATATGGAAACGCTCAAGATCGTTTATGACTCCATCGATATCAATCCCGATCCGCAGGAGTCTTTTCCCATTTTTTATATGTAGAGACGTAGCAGTCATAATTAATAGTTATCCGTTATTAGGGAATTGAAAAAAGGGGGTTGTTTTTTTTGGGGACTGGGGGATTTGGTCTTATTTCGCAGCTTTATTAATTAAATAGGAGTATGGAAAAAACGATTACGTATGGTGGGGCTGGGATGTTGATTGGTAAGGTGATAGATTCTTTTCTTTTTCATTGCCAGTATGAAAAGAATCTGAACCTGAAAACGATTAAGGCGTACAGGACGGATCTTATACAGTTTGCGGCTTATATGGAATCTTCGCTGCAAAAGAGGGATGTGAATGTGTTGCAAAAGGAGGATATCAAGAATTATCTGCAGGAGATTTCTCCGCTTAAACCGAAAACGGTGAAAAGGAAGATTGCTTCGCTGAAGGCGATGTTTAATTTTATGGAGTATGAGAATGACTATTTTATGAATCCGTTCCGGAGGATCCGGGTGCGGTTTAAGGAGCCATACACGTTGCCGACGGTGATGAATATGAATGAGATCAAACGGATGATCCGTATTGTGTATCAGGAAAAGGAAGGGATGGTGAATATGGAACGGTACGCTTTCCGGGCAGCTGTACGGAATGTGGCAGTGGTGGAGTTGCTTTTTTGCAACGGGGGTCCGGGTGTCGGAGTTGTGTAATCTGAGACCGGAGGATGTAGATCTGCGGAACGGGAAGATTAAGGTGTTGGGTAAAGGTAGTAAGGAGCGGGTGATCCAGATTTGCCAGGCGGAGGCGCTAAGTGCTTTGAGGGAGTATTACCGCCTGTTCTCACCGGCGATTAAGAACCGGTTTTTCTTTTTTATTAATAGGTTGGGCTCTCCTCTCTCCCCCCAGTCTGTGCGGTTGATGGTGAGGGGTTATTCTCAAAAGGCCGGGATCTCTAAACCGGTAACACCTCATACGTTCCGGCATACGTTTGCTACGCTTCTACTGGAGGAAGATGTGGATATTAAGTATATTCAGCATTTACTGGGCCACAGTTCGATCAGTACGACGCAAATCTATACGCATGTGAATTCGGTGAAGCAAAAGAAGATCCTGGCAACGAAGCATCCACGACGAAAGATGTGCTTTGGTGGGGAGGAGTAATCTGGTTGAGATAGTTGGATTGACCCCCTGCGGGGCTCAGGAGAGGGATAGGAGGTTCTGGCCATGGGATGTGCATCCCACGGTTATGCATATGTGATCCCTCCGGGATGGGGTTATAGATGTGGGATATGTTATTATAGCTTCTGTTACGAGTTGTTTGGAATCTTCTGGTATGCTTATGAATCAATTCAGAGGGCCTGGTGTATGATCAACGACTATGTTGCCAGGGGAGGTCGTTTATTTTTATGGGGAGAGGTCGTTTATTTTGTTTGGTTGAGGTCATTTGTTTTTGCCGGAGAGGTCGTTTATTTTCCTTTCAGAGTTCGTTTGTTTTTTTGGGGTGTTCCCGAGATCCGGTTTAAAAATAAACGAGGTGTGCAGTGGAAAATAAGGCAACTCTGTGTCGGGAAATAAACGAGGTGTGTTTAAAAAGTATACGAGGTGTGGAGAATAAATAAACGAACTCTTTCCGGCAGGTAAACGAACTCTCCGGCAAAAAAGTCACGAAGGTGAATGGAGAAAATAAGTGAGGTGTGGGGAAGTTGGAACCGGAAGAACAATTTTTCTTTAACAGGTATTGTTTTAAAAATGTCTTATCAGATTAAAAATAACTTATCTTTTAATTGAGCGTCTTACACAATCAGGACATTTTTATGTTTTACAAAAACAACTTTTTATCTATGTTTTATAACTCTTTTTGTATTTCCTGTTTAAAAAGATTCTGATTAATTTGTCCGGAATTTGTTTTTACATATTTTTGTAAAACAACAATAATCTAATTCTATTCTATGTCTGAAGCAAATGACCCTTTTAAAAGATTCTCGTCTTATATTGATAAGATTGTTATTCCTTTACAAAATTTTTCTTATTTCCATAAACCGTCTGAACCGGGACAGATAGATCCGTCTTATATTGAGAAAAAGAAAAATTATTATATTCTTAAAAACTGGATTACGAATAACCGGGCTAAGGGGGGGGTCTTACCTGATCACTGGTTACCGGGGTGCAGGTAAGTCTAGTTTTGTGGGTAAAGTATTGCATGATATACTTGAAGAGGGTTATCTGAAAAACTTTTATGTAAAATATAAATACATTACTGCCGGCATTGTTTTGACCGGGATGATTTTTTTTACTGAGTCTGTTTTATTTCCCGGAAGGCACAGAGAAAGTTTTGTATAGTAGTCGTTTTTTTAATATATTGAGGGCGGTAACTTATCTGTTATTCCTGACGGGAGTTGTATTGTTGTACATGCTATTAAACAGGCAGTATAAGAAGTTAAGAACGTGGGATAGCAGATTGATTATAGTCGCAGGGACCGTTGGGGTATTCTTTTTTATCAAAAAAAATACAGTTATTTCCTGTTGTAAGTGATTTTCCTTCTTTTTATCTTTATCTTATTTCCGGGATTATTCTTTTTTCTGCTGCTGCAATAATTGTCAAATTAGTATTGCCTGAGATTGATAGTAAGATAAAGAGAACTCCCTATTTATTGAAGATTAAGATAAACCTGGGACATGAAACGCTGAAGGAAAAGGATATCCTGAGCCTTATTACCGGAGAGTTAAGGGATCAATATATTAAATATACTAATTCCTGGAAAAATTTTGATGCGATTAAGGGGTTACATTTGGCTGCTGACCTGTTGATAAGCGGTTTCTTATTCTACATTTTTTTGGTGGTTATTCATACCACGATGACTATAGAGAATCAATATGTTGAGCATATAAACAAGGTTTTATTAAAGTTACGGGGGGATGATGGGTTTAATAATATCGGAGGTGTTCCGGTGTTTGATATATTGGTTTTTATTTTGCTTTTAGTGGTGTCGGATGGATTACGGTCTAAAATAGGTAAGTATATTCATAAGCATCTGGATATTCCACTTTCCCCGACTTATATTATTCAGGAAAGGCTGGAGGAGCTGAACGAACGGATCGAATCCAGTATCAGTATGGGACAGTCTACCCTCCCTTCTCCTAATAAGTTTTTCCAGATTAATATTGGCAGTAAAAAGAACAAGACATATGCTACGGCTTCGGCACGGGAGATTGAACAGGAGTTGATACGTATACTTGATATGATCCGGAGTAACCGGTTGTATCCATTGCAGATCGTTATTATCCTGGATGAGTTGGATAAGACAGATCCGGTTACTCTTTCGTCCCAAACCAAACAGCCGGCTTCTGATTTATTGCCTGAGTATGAAAAGTCTACTACTATTACGACGGGGGGGTACGACTACTCAGGCCAAGAAAACGAATGTGCTTTCTTTGATTGCGAATATGAAATTTTTCCTGTCCAGTGCGAAGGCTTATTTTATTTTTATTGCCGGTCGTGAATTGTATGATGGTTTTCTGGCTGATGTGTCTGACCGTGACTTTACGATCAATAGTATTTTTAATGGGGTGATCAATATTGATAGTTTTCTGGTCACCAGCCGGCGGCTGAATAGTTTGTCTGCTCTTTCCGAACAGTTTATTTGCCGGCAGATTATGCCTACCTATAAGCAGTGTGTCAAAAGCCAACCTGGATTTGCTGATAAAACGATGAAGGAGGATGACCAGCATTATTCTTTAAAGAGGTATTATTCTTACCGGAGGTTGTGTCTGGACCCGGAGCAAAACAGCCTGCATTTTTTCTCTCTGCTTGACAAGGTGATTATGCTTTTGATTGAACGTATTCCGGAGTTGGGGGAACAGAATGAGAAAAGATCGACAAAAGTTTACAGGACATTATTGAATTACCTGACACAGATAACTAAAAAACAGCTTAATAGAACGGAGGAACAACAGAAGCAGCTGGAGAGGACGATCCACTTTTTATCCCGCTTTGCTCTTTATCTGGCGTATACAAGTAATGGGTCTCCGAATAAGATTTCTTTCTTTTTTGAGAAATATGTCCGGTCTCATGATTATCTGGCTCCTTCGGGGGCATTGGAACAGAACCATATCAGGCGTAAGGAGCATTCTCATTATTATCTGACGTTTGGGTTTTATTCGCAGCAACGGATTGGTTTTGTTTATTATCTGACTTATCCGGTGTTGCAGGCGATTATTAACCGGTCTAATACGTATGGGGATAAGCTTTTGGTGTCAGCTACTTTTATTGTGAGTCATATTTTCAAATTGTATAATAATGGTTTTTCGTGGCGCAATCTGGAGCAGACTCCGGAGTTGTTGGAGAATAACCGTTCACCGGAGTTGAGGGAGTATATGCTTTCGATTATTGATTTCCTGAAAAGTACGCATATTACGGATATTCATTGTGGGTTATATAATTATAAATTTCCGATGAAGATTGCGGAGGAGATTACGTATCATTCTAAGATGTCAGATGAGATTTCTGCTTTGTTTAATTTTTCTTCGGAGGAGACTCAGCAGATAAAAAGATATTATATGCGGTTGCTTGAAACTTATACTCTTCAGGGGGAAAAGGAAAAAATTGCTGATCAGTATGTGGTGGCTCATATTCATCATATTTTGGGGGATACATATATGAATGAGGAGAATTATTCTAAAGCGGTCTTTGAGTATCATACGAGTGTCTCAATTATACAGGTTTATCTGAAACGTCCGGGTCTTTCGGAGAATGAAAAGTTGTTTCACTATTTTTATTTCCTGCAAACGTCTCTAAAATTGGGGCTGGCAAATGAGAGGAGGCATACGGATAATTCGGCTTATATGGTTTATACCCAACTGGTTTCTGCTTTGCTGGAGTTAAGAGAACGGACTAAACCTGATGGTCCGGGATTTATAGCGGGCTTGTTTGGGAAAGATGTATTGCCTAAAGATCCTTTGTTCAGTAATATCCGGATGGTTTACCAGCCTTTACTGGCTCAATTGTATTGTCTGGAGAAAACCGGAATAGAGGGGATCCGGATAGAGGATATTAACCAGACTGTCCGCAATTTTACAACTCTTCAGGGGAAGTTAATTTCTGAGGATACGGATCGTTTACTGGAAGCTGATTTTTATCGTAAGCTTGGGGATATTACTTATTACAAAAATTTTCAGCAGTTACCGGGTTCTGATAAGGAAAAAGCTGCATATGAGGGATGTAAACACCGGGCTTTTTATAAGAATACTTATCATGGTTATTCTCCCTGTAATGCGTGTACGTATTATAAAAAAAGTTTGTTTGTATTATTGCAACCATTTATGGATATTAAGGGGATTGACTGGCTTACGGAAGGTAGTAGTAAACCCAAGGCTATTGACTGGAATAAAGATTATTTTATTTTCCAGTTTTTTGGTCAGCTTTCTCTTACTGATGAATTCCGGAAAAAACTGCTAAAGGGGAATAATGAGGGTCTTTCACAAATTGCTTCCATGCTTGAACTTAGGGGAACAACTTTGTTTTCCTGTTCCAATATGAATGATAAACTTAGTACAGACTTTATTAATAATTTCCTGGAGTTTATTAAAATTTATAATGAAAAAAATAAAGAAAAGATAGATGAGAATATAGAAGAAAAGTCTCTTAAGGATATGGTTAAAGATATTGTCAAATATAGAAGTGAAGAATCCCATCTCATTAAGGCCATTCTTTATTACTGGTGTACAGCTTATTGCTTCAACTATGCCGGAAATTTAAACTCAGCAGTAAGGTGTTACAGGCAAATCCTAGTGATCATTCACTCTTTTATGCTTGTACATAGAGATAAAAAGGAAGACTGGAGTAAAATTAAAATCAGACTTATACAGGAGCATTTGATCAACCGGGCATTAATCAGTTTGTATAGTCACTATGAAAATGCGAATATCCTGGAGATACAGGAAATAAAATGGCGGTATAGTAAACAGATGTTCCAACGTATTGCATTAAATAAATTATCTCATATTCCGGATATTGAAGAGTTTATCTATCCGCTTTATATGCTTAAAATATCTGTTTGGGAGGCAGTAACTAAAGAACTTAGTGAAACAGTACAGAAAGAAAGGAGTCTTCAGAAAAAATTGAGACAATTATATAATAGAGAAAGACAATTAAGAAATGAAATGCAGATATTCTACCATTCCGTCTTTATGGATAAGTATAAAACACCTGGAGGTCTTTCTGTAACAGTTCAGAATTTAAGTATAAAAGCCCGTTCTAACAAAAAGTTATTATTACATCTTCTGGACAGGGAAAAGGAGATATTGGATTTTGACTCCTGTTATTTACCAGAACAGTTCTATAATCATTGGTTTACTTTGGTGGCAACGAGTAAAAGCAGAGGAATTAGAGTCCGGGAAATTTTTGAATTTCTCAGGATTGACTCTAAAACATCTAATGTATATGAATTAATCGAATTTCTGCTGATCGATACATTATTTTGTCTTACTCAGATATTAGAAATTGTAGTTCCTCTAAAAACCACAACTCTTTTTACCAACTATTTTATTGCCGAAACACATGAGGAATTGTTGCGGATGAATTATTTGGCGGAATTCATTTACTTTTACTATGCTTATTTTGACGAAACGTGCACAGTAAAACACAAACAGCAAATAAGTGACCGATTAAAAAGATTTGTAAGTACACGCCAAAAAACGCCGAGGATTATAAATGAAGATAAAGAAGGAACTTCTCCTTCGGATAGTTCTTCCGAAAAAAAATCTGATAAATGAAATATTTTCTATGGAAAATATTGTTTCTAACTGGGCTATTAATCATATAGAAAGGCATAAGAATAATCTGGTTGTGCCGGCCGGTAGTAAGGACAAGTTTTTCAGGAAAATCTCCGATAAGATTAAGCGCTCTAACATTAATTATACGGTGAATGTGTATCTGGCGGAGAATGCGATCCGTTATTACAGGAAGGCGAAGGAGTTGCATACGGAGGGAAAAGAGTATAAGGATAAGATCCGGGATCTTTATTTTCTGGATGATGACCTGAATAATGATACCTGCCAGTTTTTGTTTGCGCGGGAGCGTTATCTGATTAATTCGGGGGTGGTTGATGAACGGTTGGAGGTGTTGAAGAGGTTGTTTCCGCAGAGTCCGCTTTATAAGGTGGAGAGTTATCTGGAGGAGTTTGATGAGGAGAGGTGGTAGAGGTGGTGTTGAACGAAGGTGAAGAAATGACGAATAATAAACCCTGATATATGGAATTAAGATCTTATCAACGGGAAGCAGTAGAAAAAGTCGTGCCTTTAATTGGTACAGAGGAGAGAATGTTAATCTCTATGCCACGGGGAACCGGCAGGGAGATCACACTCGCTCATATTTTGTATGAGTATTATCAGCAGGAAAAGAGTTTTTACCAAGAAAAAACATTGATCGTGGTGGACCGGTTGCTGCTGGTCGAACAGTTAAAGGCAACCTTTGAACAGGTCTTTCCTTCTCAGGGATTGATCAAAAAGGATTTGCAGGAGTTTATTAATGAGGATTTCGCACCGATACTGATCACCAATATCCAGGCTCTGGGCCGGAGATATACGGAATTTAAAAGGGATAAATTTAAAACTATTATTTTCTATAATTGTGAAAAACTGGGTTTCAATACGGAAAGTGGCCTTGCTTTAAAGGTGGGGAGTTATTTTGAGACGGAGACCCAGATTGGTATAGACTCCCGCCTCGTGCAGTCTCCTTTGTATTTTGGAAAGCCAGTGTATAGATATACGATGACTGAGGCGGTCCAGGATAAGATACTTGTCCCCTGCTATTATACCGGTTTTTCACCCCAAAATGAGATCACAGGTCTTATTTTGAAGGAAGAGGACCTTACGGATCTTTCTTTGCAAAATGAAGAGGCATTGCGCCAATTTATTACACACCTGCTCTCTCACATTCAAAAGGAGAAAGCAATTATTTTTTGTAAGAATGGGACAGTTGCCGATCAATTGTCTTATCTGATCAATGATTATACGGGTGCTGAAACGTCTAATACCCTGGTGGGTTCAAATTCTGAGTTTCTATACAATAAGATGGATGAGTTCCGGCATGGTGAAGAGTTAACGATCCTGTTGAATATCAACAGGCCGGAGGCAGGGATTAATCTTCCACAGGTAAAACATGTGGTTTTCCTGCGCCCATTTTCTGAAAACGGATTATATAATTCTATTTCTACCTTTCTCACCCGGATTCCCGGTAAGGAATATTTATCTGTCTGGGATTATGCGGATATATGGCCCACCCTAAAGTCTCTTACCGAAACGGATGATTTAGTGGTGGAGGATCGCCCGGTTGTCAGGAGTAGTTCAGAGGAAGCTATTTCTTTATCGGACGGGCAGCCTATTACGGGTTATCATCCGCTTTCTTTCCGGAATGAAAAGAAGTTGCAGGGGGTAATTGGGGTGGATGACCTTTCATGGGAACTGGCTGATATAGTACGCAGGATTCCTTGTGAACAAGGATGTATGATTGGTATTTTTGGTCAATGGGGACGTGGCAAAACATTCCTGATGGATGAAACCTGGAAGATTCTGGAAAAGGAAGGGAATATTCACCGGGTGGATTTTCAGGCCTGGAAGTATCAGGAAACCCCGGCGATCTGGGCATATCTGTATGAAAACTTTGCCGAGAAGTTCTATGCTCCCCTCAATTGGAGGGAAAAGCAGTGGTGCCGTATGCTATTAAATAGCAGGCGGCATGGTTTGAAACCGATTGTCCTGTTTGTTCTGTCTCTTCTATGGTTCCTGTTTTTCAAATTTGTAGTAGAGCTGGATACAAAACTTTTGTGGGCCTGGTGGGCTGTGAATGCGTTGGGACTCTTTACCTTGGTGAACCTTGTTGTGTTGGTGTGGCGATATCTGATCCCGGGATATGATCTTTTCCGTAAATATACGAAGGCTCCTTCTTTTATTCATATGCTTGGTTCGCAGGTGGAGATAGAAAAGGAGTTGAAGGCTTTGATTGATTTATGGATTGGTAGGACGAAATGGGACTGGATCAGGCAATACATTTTCTGCCTTTCTCCGGATGAGAAGAAGAAGGAAGATGAGGATCAGATAGAAAAAGGGAAGAATACCACCCGGGAAGAAAACACAGAAAAGAGAAAAGAGAAGATCTTGTTGTTTGTAGATGATGTAGACCGCTGCCCGGAGGAGAAGGTGATCAGTATCATTGATGCGTTACGTATTATGCTGGATGATAAAGAGCTGGCTGAAAAGCTGGTTATTGTAACGGCTATTGATGAACGGATCCTGAAACAGGCGATCTGGTGGAAATACAAAAGGTTTGCAGTTCACACAAAGGAAATTGTTTTTAATATTCAGGAACAGATCCCGGAGTATATTGATAAGTTATTTATTTCGGGTATTAAGTTGGGGCAGCTTACGCCTGCTGAGATAAATGAGTTTTTTGATGAGTTAATAAAAAAGCATCATCCGGAAGTGGAGGAAAAACAGGAGATGAAAAATCAGTCCAAAGGAGTGCCTACCTCCGGGGATTCAGAGAGAGAGGTGGAAGAAGAAGATGATTTTATGGATGATGTGGGGACGGAGCAGACGGGAGAAGCAACACATACGGGAGAACAGGCTGAAGCAGCACAGACACAAACAGGAAAGTCTGTACCAGCAGATTCTGCGGAGGAATTAGCTGATAAAGAGAGTGAGGATGCTTACCGGTTACATCCGGATGAAGTCAGGATATTGCGGGAAAAACTTATTTTGCATCCTTCTGTGACTCCACGGCAGATACGGGTCTTTTATTACCGGTATCTGATCGCTAAAAACTTATTGGAAAGACAATACCAAAAAAGTAGTCGAAGAAATATTTGGCTTACGGAGCAGTATTTGCCTGATTTTATCGAATTGCTTGTTTTATTGACCCAGGAAAAGACTCAAAATACAAATATCATTGAGACCCACAAAAAAAGCGGTGATCAGTTCTCCGGATGCAGAAGTAACAATTCCAGGATTACCACGGGATGTGGTAGCCAAACGGGTGGATTGTGAGTTCCTCTTTTGCGTACTTGATACAGTGATCGGATATTAAGATGAAACTCCCCGGCCTCTTGTTTGATGGGAGGCCGGGGAGTTTCTTTTTTTAGGTGATTGGGTATCAGGGTTCGCCGAGGTAGTGGACGAGTACTTCTACCTGATTAGGGGTTAGGAGGCGTTGACCTTCCACCCAGCCTGTGTGGGTAAGATGTCCGTATAATTTAGCATTGGTCAGGATCCAGCGTTTAAGACGCCGGGCGGCTGAACGGGGCAGAATTTCCGGACTGTAAAGGGAGGCGATCTCCTGAAATCCATAAATTTTAGACTTGAAATTTTCAATCTGTTTTTCCATCTGTTCGTATTAAAAAATAAGTGATTTCTTTTCTTTAAAGATACTATCAGATGGAAGGTTTTGCAAGTGCTTTTCACATTCTTTCACATATTAAAAAATTGTCTCTGCATGTATTTTTCCATGTTAACATTATTTATATTTTCACTTTTTTTCTCCACATATTGTTAAAAAAATCAAAAAACAAATAAAGGGATTTAAAGTGATAAATGGCGACGTAAGTGGACATAAGTGGATGTGGAACCTCTACCCTCCCTTATCTTTGTTTTACTGTTTCGGGGAAGTTCACCAATTGCTTGGAACCGGTCAGCGATCAGAAAAAATTTTCATACGGGCAGTATACATTATTAATCTATTAAATTTTTAAGTATGGCATTACGTTACCATTTAGTAAGCAGGAGAGACCTGCGTAAAAACGCACCGGAAGGTGCAAAGTTATATTATGGACAGACTCGTTCAGGGGACCGGATCGAATTACCGGAGCTGAGTGAGGCGATTTCTGCACTTTCAACGGCTTCGGAGGGGGATGTGACTGTTGTGTTGGAGGGGTTGTTGATGTTGATGCGCCAGCATTTGGTGAAAGGGAATATTGTGGAATTGGGGGATCTAGGTAATTTCCGGATGGTGGCTGGCAGTCCAGGTGTGACGGACGAAGAGGAATTTCATACCTCACTTTTTAAGAAAGGACACATTGTTTATACTCCGGGGATCGGTCTGTTACGATTTATGCGGGAGAATATTCATTATGAGAAATTGGATGTGATCGAGGTAGAGGATCCTTGTAAGTTGCCGCATGCGATTTGAGCAATTGAAAAAATTTCATTTATGATTTTGTAATAGAATTAACTACTAATTTTTTGTTTATGGCATTGAAATATCATTTAGTGCGCCGTTTAGATATGCGCAAGGATGCTCCGGAGGGAGCGACGTTATTATATGGTCAGGTTCGTGCGAATGACCGGATCAAGTTAAAAATGTTGTGTGACTTGCTGGCGGGTTATACGACTGCGAATAAGGGTGATGTAACTTGCGTGATCAAGGGTTTGATCTTTCACATGAAACAATATCTAAGTCACGGCAACATCATACATCTGGGTGAATTCGGTTCCTTCCGCGTTTCTGCCGGAAGTACAGGTGTAGAAGATCCGAAAGACTTCCATGTGAGTAAATTCAAGAAACCCCGGATCATTTTTACTCCGGGCACGATGTTAAGTGACACACCTGAATTACTTTCGTTTAAGAAGATTGATGTGAAGCTGGTTCCGGTTGAGTGCGATGAACCGCATGCGTTGTAATACTTTTTTATGTTGACAAGCCTCCGGGGATTCCTCCGGAGGCTTAATTTTTTTGGTACAGATCCAGCGATTCGCAGGGCTAATGGTTATATTTGTGGAAATAATTGGATAAATAAGATGAAGAAGCTGATCATTTTTGATTTTGATGGGACGTTGCTGGATACGTTAACGGATATGGCGAACTGTACGAATTATGCGCTTGAACAATGTGGTTTTCCGGTTCACCCTGTTGATGCTTATAAGCTGTTTGTGGGGAATGGGATTCTGAAACTTTTTGAAAGGGCTTTGCCTGCCAGTGCACGTACGGAGGAGAATATAGAAAAGATTCGTACTCAATTTGTTCCTTATTATGATGTGCATTATATGGATATGACAGCCCCTTACCCTGGTATTACGAAATTGTTGGAGGTATTGCAGGGGAAAGGGATTCAACTGGCGATCGCTTCTAATAAGTATCAGTCGGCTACTGAAACGCTGGCGGAGCATTATTTTAAGAATTTTTCTTTCACTACGGTTCTGGGGCAACGTGAAGGGGTGCCTATTAAACCGGATCCTTCTATTGTGTATGACATTATGAAAAAAGCGGGCGTCGGGAAAGAGGAAGTTTTATATGTGGGAGATTCAGGTGTGGATATGCAAACGGCCAGGAATGCAGGTATTACAGCGATAGGTGTAACCTGGGGATTTCGTCCGAGTAAGGAGCTGGAGCAGAATGGGGCTACCTATATTGTTGATTCTCCCGGGGAGATTCTGGGATTGGTTGAATAATGGACAAAGAAATCCCTTCTCCAGCGGAAAGCAACTGAAATGATCAGGTAAATACAATGCTGGCGCGGACTTGTAACCCTTTTCACTGCTTATTTTTTATCTTCCTTTCGTCTTTATCCCTTATTTTTCCGCTTTAAAGGAAAAAGGATGGAAGATCAAATTTTTTTAGCAAGTTTGTAGGGTGAAAAACTATGAACCGGAAAAATGCAAGCTCGTAATATCATCATATGCTTATGTACTTCGCGTACTATAATTAAAAAAGAAAAAGCGATAGCAATCGCAGCTATTCTGCGCGAAAAAGGAGAGAACGTACAACTTTGTCCTGACTTATGCCGGACCATGCAACAGGCAGAAACAGCACGGCAGGTCGCTGGTCATACAATACTGGCCTGTTATCCGCGTGCGATTCGCTCCCATTTTGCCACATATAATTGTGAACCGGGAGAGATTGTGGATATCAGGAATCTAACCTTAGAGGAGATACTGGTACAACTTCAACTGACAGAAACCGGTCATCCGGATCTCTCTTCCATACAGGAAGAGATCGCAGGCTTCACACCCGAACCGGGCACAGATGCCTGGTATCCGGTCATCGACAAAGAGCGTTGTGCCGAATGTGAGAAGTGCCATGACTTCTGTCTCTTTGGGGTCTATGCCCTTGAAGAAGGACGGGTAAAAGTGGCACAGCCACAAAACTGCAAGAATAATTGTCCGGCCTGTGCACGAATCTGTCCGGCCAAAGCGATTATCTTTCCTAAATATGAGAAGTCACCCATCAACGGAGGATTGGAAGACGAAGAGCTGGCTATTTCACTGGATACAAAGGCTGTCTATGCCGATGCTTTACGTATGCGTCTGCAACACCGCCGGGCCAGTATATCATTAGTAAGAAAAGATAAACCATGACAATAAGAGAGTATACAGCAACCTTCCGTTCCGCCCTGCGGGTTCCTCTGGAATCCTCCCCACGGCTTATCTGGAAATTCATGTACAATTTCGGATGGCGCAACCTGCTCAATATAAATCAATTTGAAAAACGAATGGCCCAAGGAGAACCCTTTTTTCCGGCCTTTGTCATGATATCCGTTACCGAAAGCTGCAACCTGACATGCAGCGGTTGCTGGGTATCAGCAGGTGGTAAACAATCTCTTTCGCTGACTCAGTTAGATGGAATTATCCGCAGCAGTAAACAGAAAGGATCCTACTTTTTCGGTATCCTTGGCGGTGAACCCTTATTATATAAAGGGTTACTGGATGTCATGGAAAAACACAGTGACTGTTATTTCCAGCTATTTACGAATGGCATCCTGCTGACAGAACCGGTTGCTATGCGTTTAAAGAAAATGGGAAATGTGACCCCAATGATCAGTATTGAAGGGTTAGAAGAAGAAAGTGATGCCCGCAGAGGAAGAAATAATGTCTATGCCCGTACACTGCAGGGATTACGGGCCTGCCGGAAAGCCCGCCTCATCATTGGAGCGGCAGCCAGTATCTGTAAAAGCAATTACCATGACTTAGTCAATAGGGAATACATTGAATTACTGGCGAAAGAAGGCGTTCATTATTTATGGTACTATATCTACCGGCCGGTCGGTGCAGATCCAAGACCGGAAAATGCACTCGACAAAGACCAGATCAGATCGTTGCGGGAGTTTATCGTTGAACAACGGAAAGATGCTCCTTTGCAGATCATAGATGTTTACTGGGATGACGAAGGAAAAGCACTCTGTCCGGGAGCCATGGGTATGAGTCATCATATCTCTCCCTCCGGTGCCGTAGAATTCTGCCCTCCCCTGCAAATGGCCAAAGAATATATCAATGAAGACGGAAGTAACCTGGTGGAAATATTTGAGAACTCCCGGTTTCTGGCGGACCTGCGCAAACTAACCGCAGCAGACTCACGGGGATGTATCCTGATGGAAAATCCGGAACGACTCGCCCGTTTTCTTGAAGAACAACAGGCTGTAGATACTACTTCACGGGGCACGGTGCTGGAAGAATATAAAAAGATGAAACCGGTAGCCGGACACGATATGAAGGATGAAAAGATCCCGGAAAAGAATTCATTCTTTAAACTATTGAAGAAGAAGTATTTCTTCGGATTTGGAGCATACGGATAAAACACGGGTAATATGGATAGTAAGAATATATATCAGATCCCTTCTACCTTTCAGCAGCGCAACGATCTCCGTCAGCGGATTGAACGTTACGTAAAGAGTGAAGCGTTGTCTCCTCCCTTATCCATGGAAGAATTATCTCTATTGGCTGGTCAGCTGATAGAAGAACAGACGCTTGATCCTGCTACAAAAGGATGGATCATGGTGGAGGCCAACAATACGCTCTGGAAAGACACGGTGGCATCCATACCGTATGAGAAACGGATCCTTCTGTTACCCAAATGTTTGAGTGATTCCGTTCAATGTACGGCAGAGACAGACGAGATCGGTCTTCTGTGCCGGCAATGTATGAATTGTTCGATCCCGGCATTGGAAAAGAAAGCCGAAGAGCTTGGGGTGATGAGTATCGTGGCAGAAGGTTTTACTTCTGTGATCGGCCTGATCGAAAACCGGGTAGTAGATACCATTATAGGGGTAGGTTGTCTTGAATCCCTTGAAAAAGCCTTTCCATTATTAGTGAATCATGCGATACCCGGCATGGCTATACCCCTGAACCAAGACGGATGCAAAGATACAACCGTAGATAGCGGGTATGTAGAGCAAATGATCTCCCTCTATTCAAATGAGGAAGCGAATTTACTGGATCATGACCTCCTGAAATCCCATATCAAAGAATGGTTTTCCCCTGAAAACCTATCCCGGGAAATGAGTAGCGGGAACGATCATACCACTACCATCGCCCGTGAATGGATGGGAAGTGACGGAAAGCGTTGGCGTCCCTACCTGCTGGCTGCAACCTATATGGCATTAACGGGAAACCGGGAAATACCTGATACCGTACAGAAAGCTGCCATCGCTGTGGAATGTTTCCACAAAGCTTCCCTCGTACACGACGACATACAGGATAATGACCGGTTCCGCTATGGAAAAGCAACCGTTCACGCAACGTATGGTATTCCGGTCGGGATCAATGTTGGAGATATTTTGTTAGGAGAAGGTTACCGCCTGTTAAGCTACGGTGGAAAAGCAGAACTATTACAGGAAGCTGCAGCCGCCCATATAGCTTTATGCAAAGGACAGGGTACAGAATTAGAATGGAGCCTGCGTCCTCAGCCACTCACGATGGAAACGGTACTGGATATCTTCCGGCACAAGACTGTTCCGGCATTTGAAGTCTCGCTGGTCATGGGGCTACTTTGTGCGGAGGAGAATAAACAATTACAGCAAACACTCCATACCTATTCAGAAGCATTAGGCATAGCCTACCAATTGCAGGATGATATAGAAGATTTCACTACCGAAGAGACCGTAGCACTACGCCCCTCCTCTGTTCTGGCAGCCATCTGCGAACAATACCCGGATAGCCGGTTTCTACAAGAACTGCTAACGGCAACAGATATGAAGGGCTTTCTTTATCAGCCCGCTCACCTCCCTGTACTTGAAAAAGCACTGGAACAGGTAAAAGCACTGGTAGACGAATATCATACAAAGGCCATCGAATCATTAAAAGACATCCGGAACCGGGAACTCAAACGGCTCCTCTTCCGGGTGACAAATAAGATATTGAAAAAATGAAACAAACGATATCCATACAACTCTTCAGGGTGCTTCAACAGGGAGTGGTACAATTGGGTGGGGATGCCCTCAGCCAGGTGAAGGAGTATGTGATATCCTCACAAACCCCGGACGGTACATTTAAGGGGAAGAATGGGCAGGAAGATCTCTACTACAGCCTGTTTGGCTGGATGCTTTGTTACGTACTCCACGTTCCGGTTGACACACGGAAAATGGAGAAATACCTCCACACCATAGAAAGTGAAAAGCTTGATCTGATCCACTATGCAGCCTGGATACGTTGCCGGATGCTACTGACCCTTTTCAAAAAAGGGAAAATGGCCCTGTTTCTCCGTCTCCTGTATAAAACAAATGTCCGTACGTTGGATTCCTTCCGGATGATCCCTCATGATGATCCGGCTTCTCCCTATACCCGTTTCATCTATCTTTCCCTGCTTGAAGATGCAGGCCAACGGATTGAAGAGAAGATGGAAATCCTCCAGTCACTGGCTTCTTACAAAGTAGCCGGAGGTGGATACGCCAACCGGAAAGGTTCGCTGACTGCAACCGTCAATGCAACGGCAGCCGCCTTATCTGTAAAAGGTCAGTTAGAAGAATACCAACAACAGGAAGACATTCACTATTTACGGGACATACAGGACAGTACCGGTGGATACAAAGCCACGCATCTGACCCCGGTACCAGATCTGCTATCCACAGCCACAGCGTTATTCACGCTCCACAGCTATGAGGTAAAACCCGCTGTACCACCTTTTGATTTTATTGAAGCACACTGGTTAGATAACGGAGGATTTGCAGCTACACTGTTAGATGAAACAAGCGATGTGGAATATACATTTTACGGACTATTAGCTTTAGGATCATGCAGATGAACAAACACATAGATGAAATAGTCCATGCGTTGCGGGAAGAGTTAATCAACCGGCGCACTCCTGATGGAATGTGGAGAGGGAAACTGTCTTCCAGTGCCATTTCTACATCCGTAGCAGTCTTTGCCCTCTATACGATTGATAAGGAAAAATATGCGGGCTGCATACAAAAAGGGAAAGACTGGCTGATCTCTACGATGACTGCAGAAGGCTCCTGGGGTGACACATTGGAAAGTCCTTCCAATATGACAGCCACACTCCTCTCCTATGCATCCT
>Ga0192245_10057_pt1 | contig 51051 bp, 35 predicted proteins | sample Koala_Koa27_M3_FD_131238 | JGI IMG/M metagenome (GOLD analysis project Ga0192245, IMG submission 131238) | Enriched cells from koala feces incubated with labeled cellulose particles, San Francisco Zoo, California, United States - Koala_Koa2-7_M3 ...
GGTCTACTCCTCCGGTAGGTTCGTCCAGAAAAACAATCTGGGGCGAATGGAAGATAGATACGGAGAAAGCCAGTTTCTGTTTCCAGCCCAGCGGCAGGTCACGGACAAGGGTATTTTTCTCTGCGGAAAATCCCAGATGCGAAAGGATTTCATCGGTCTTCTTTGCTATTTCTTCCTCCTTCATGCCGTATATGCCACCGAACAGCCGTATGTTCTCCCATACTTTCAGGTTTTCATACAGGGAGAATTTCTGGCTCATATAGCCGATATTGGCCTTTATCTTTTCCTGTTCCCGGGAAATATCAAACCCAGCTACTGTACCACTGCCTGAAGTGGGCAGGCTCAGCCCGCAGAGCATACGCATGGCTGTGGTTTTGCCGGCTCCGTTGGCTCCCAGAAAACCGAAGATCTCTCCTTTGCCAACTTCAAAACTGATGCTGTCGACTGCGGTGAAGTTGCCGAATTTCTTGGTCAGGTCTTTGGCACTGATAATGATCTCATCCATTTTGTTTTCTTTCGGTTATTTTCATGAAGCAATCCTCAACAGTAGGCTGTATTTCGCGTATCTGAACCTGAGTATTGCCCTTCCGGGTTAAATATTCTTTCAGAGCTTCCATCGTCAGGGTGTCATCCACTGTGATGTGGTGGTACTCGCCGAATGTGTAACTGCTCCTGATGTGGGGATTGCTCCGCAGATCCAGCAATAATTTATACATATCGTCTCCTTCTACCGCCCATAATTTTTCGCCAAATTCAGAAATGATGCCGGCAGGCGTATTGATCTCCAGGAATTCCCCTTCCTGAATAAATGCGATCCGGTCGCAGAGAGAGGCCTCGTCCATGTAAGGGGTAGATACCAATATGGAAATATTTTGCTCTTTCAGTTTTTTAAGCATTTCCCAGAACTCTTTCCGGGAGACGGGGTCGACTCCGGTGGTAGGTTCGTCGAGAAACAGCACGGTAGGCTTGTGTATCAACGCACAACACAGGGCGAGTTTTTGCTTCATCCCTCCGGAAAGTTTTCCGGCTCTCCGGTCTTTGAAAGGTTCGATCTGCTGGTATATATCCTTGATAAGAGCATAGTTCTCCTGAATGGTGGTGTTGAAGATGGTAGCAAAGAAGGTCAGGTTCTCTTCTACCGTCAGGTCCTGGTACAGAGAGAACCTACCGGGCATATACCCGATCTTTTGTCTGATCTCTTTGTAATCCTGTACAACATCGTTCCCGTCTACAGTTGCTTTGCCACTGTCTGCCAGCAGCAGTGTAGTCAATATACGGAACAAGGTGGTTTTGCCGGCTCCGTCAGGACCGATGATGCCAAAGATCTCTCCTTTCTGCGTTTCAAAGCTGATGTCTTTCAACGCAGTGATCTGACCGTACTTCTTGTTTATATGTTCTGCTGAGACCGCGCTCATTATTTCCGCGTGTATTTGGGGTTTATAATTGGGGGGTAAAGTCAGAAGCTAACCTCTCCGTACATTCCTTTCTTGATATACCCATCGTTCTGTACTTCTATCTTAACAGCGTATACCAGATTGGCTCTTTCGTCACGGGTCTGGATGGTCTTGGGAGTAAATTCCGCTTTATCGGATATCCACGAAATACGTCCTGTATATTCTTTTCTGCCGGATTCGCCCATGTCGGCATATACCTGTACGGTCTGCCCGATTTTCAGGGAAGTAAGCTGACTGGCAGTGATGTAGGCTCTGAGATACATGGTTTCCAGATCGGCCAGTTTGAGGAGCGCCTTGCCCGGTGAGGCGAGTTCTCCCGGTTCGGCATATTTGGCCAGAACCGTTCCCTGCGAAGGGGCAACGATGACCGACTTGCTGATCTGATCTTCCAGCTGGTCTATCTGAGCTTTCAGCGAAAGGCTTTCGTCAGTAAGGCTGCTATTGGTGTTGCGGATAGTTTCATCTTGTGCCTCCAGCTCTTTTTCCAGTAATCTGATCTGGGCGTTGATGTCGTCCAGCTGTTTCTGGTTGGCAGCATTCAGCGCAATGAGGTTCTCATAACGGCGTTGTTCGACACGCTGGGTCTCAATTTGTTGCCGCAGGGAGGCGATCTGGGTAGAGGGTGTGGTTTTCTTGTTCTCTACACTACCCATACTCGCCTGCAATTGCTTTTTTCTCAAGTAGAGCTGTGTCGTGTCTATCAGTCCGACCTGCTGATTGGCTTCGAGCAGGTCACCTTCGAGGATCTGGAATTGCAGGATCTCTCCGCTTTCTTGTGCCGATACGATGATCTCTGTGGTTTCAAACACGCCCGAAGCATCATACTGCAACCCTTTTTTATGGCAGGCAGACAGGCTACATACACACAGTATTACTATCAGATACTTAAATGCTTTCATATGGTTATTTCTTAATCGTTTGTAATATATTTCAGGTTATAGACTGCTTGTATCAGCTGTATCTCATGCAGGATCTTATCCTGAATGGCAGTCTGTTCGGCATTTACCTCCTTCATGAGATCGAGCACAGAGAGGGTTCCGTTGCTGACTTTGGCTTCCGCCGAGTTTTTCACAGATCGGCACAACCGGATGATATCGTCATCACTTTTGATCATTTCTCTGTATTGTTGTATTTGATTATTGTTCTGGGTGACATCGAGATTGGTGTTGAACAAGAAGGTATCCATCTGGCTCTGTATCATTTCTTTGTTAAGTTCGATGGTAGAGAGGCTGTTCTTTCTGGTATAGAAATTACTGATGTTCCAGTTCAGAGAGGCGCCGGCAATATAATATCCCGAGAACTTGTTTTCGAACATATTCAGTCCGGGCTTGCCGTACCCTCCGGTGACAAAGATTCCCAACTTGGGCATAACCCCTGCGCGGATCTCTTTCCTGCGTGCCTCTGCGTTGTCCATCTGTGCCTGATAGAGCAGGAGTTCCGGTCTGTGGATAGTCAGCGGATAGCGAGGATCTACATCGGGCCTGATCAACCGGGTACTTTCGTCCACCTTTTCACCGATCAGGGCGGAAAGCATTTCCATATAAGTCTTTTTATTATAAACCAGTGTGACCCGGTTCTGGACAGCCTGGACCTGCTCTACTTCTACCGCATCCAGGTCAGCCTGATTGGCCAATCCGTTTTCCATATAGGCAGAGACCTGCTGGTAGTTCCGTTGCAGTTCTTCCTGATAAAGTGTATTCTGTTTGAGCATTTCATCCTGGAGTAGGATTCCGAAAAAGACCTGATTTACCCGGTCACGGACGGAGTACAGAGTTACTTCCAGGTTTCTCATATCTACTTCCGCCTGCGTCCGGATGCTCTCTTTCTGGGCTTTTATCGTACCCCCGTCCCAGATATTCTGGTTGAGGTCCAACGTGGCACTGTATTGGTCTTTGTCCACATTGGGAATAGTCACTCCGGGAAGAATAGCCGAAAACTCCTCTGTGCTGAAGGGTAGCTGTGTCACTTCAGACTGATAAGTAGCTTTGGCGGAAAACTGAAATTGGGGCAGATAGCCTTTCGACGCGTTGGAGAGATTGTAGTCTCTGGATCTTTCTATCAGACCGTATTGCCTGATGAGTGGATAGTTAGTTTCGGCTTTCTCATAACATTCTTCTATGCTTAACTGGGCATAGGCCGCATGGAATATGAGAAGCAAGAGGCTTGCTAAAAGGAAACGATTTCTCATAATCTGATCGTATTGGAATATTTTTTATCTGTTAGACAGTACGAAAACATTTAACATTATTATTCATATACAGGCAAAAAAATTATAAACGTAATTGGTTTAAAATAGTTTCTACATTTACCTGCTTTCGGTGTTGCAAAAAGAGCTTATACTCTTCTTCTCCCAGATTGAGAATCCCGGTAATTGCCGGGGCACCCATAAAGGCAAATATATTGAGGGAAATGATCGTATATAACAGGTCATAAGGATTTACAGGCCGTATCGTACCTTTTTACTTCTTTGTCTATTTCTGCTTTCAACTCATGCAGTATAGATTTTACTTTTTCTCTGAGGACATCGATCAACAGGGATTTTAGTTTTTCGTCATACAGGACTTCACTGAACATGAAATTGGGCAGTCTGGAATTGGCCGCAATGAAGTCGAAGTGGTCTTCTACTCCTTTTTTTATTTTTTCAAGAAAGGGCAGATCCTGCCTCAATGAGAAGAACATAACTTCTGACATAAGAGAGGCTTTTTGCGGAACACCGTTTCAAACAAGTGTTCTTTGGTACGAAAATAGTAGTGGAGCATGGCATGGTTGACTCCGGCTCTCTTGGCTATTTCGGTGGTTCTGGCTTTGCCATAGCCTTTTTCAAGAAACTCTGTTTCAGCAGCTTCTAATAGGATCTGTTCGGTATTTGATTCTTTTACAGCCATAGTTGGTTTGCGTTTTATCAAATAACAATTAATTTATCCGTTTGGTTTAACAAAATTGTTAACTCCTGCAAACTAAGTAATTTTTGTTGATAAAAAAGAGGAATCGTGAATATTTAACCTATTTTAATCTATAGGAAAGTGTCTGATCTATAGGTTCTGTTTCTAAATGAAAAGTTATGGAAAAACAGGATAATTACTCGGTATTTATGGAACGCATAAGATTGATAATCCATATTAGCATATCTTGTTTATGGCATCTGCTCGTTTTTTGAAAAGGTTTCACGATTTATTCCATGGAAAAGAGATGGAATCGCAGTTCTTTTCATCTTTAAAGAAAAGAAAAATCCCCTGACTTCTTTGAAATCAGAGGATTTGGATTGTTCGGTTTTCTTAAAAAGTGGTGCCACCAGGAATCGAACCGGGGACACAAGGATTTTCAGTCCTTTGCTCTACCAACTGAGCTATGGCACCAATCATTTTGTTTTGCAGTTGCAAAGATAAGTATATTTTTTAATACCGCAACAGATGGCAGAAAAAACAGAATATTTAGCAAAAATATTTGCTGAAAATAAAATTCACTGTATCTTTGCAACCGCAATGATCGGAATGTAGCGCAGTTGGTAGCGCACTACGTTCGGGACGTAGGGGTCGGGCGTTCGAGTCGCCTCATTCCGACAGATCTGCCGCAATCTCAGCAAGTGCTGTGATTGCGGTTTTTATTATATATTCACCTGATTCGCATCGGATGGATAGTGGAGATCCTTGCACAAACACGGAAGGCTTTTCCTTCCATATACCGTGTATTCTACCGCATCGGCTGTATTACAAACAGTAAATAAACTGTTGTCAGATTACCGGGACAGACCCCAACTGTCCAAGAGTCGCGCTCCATACTGCCATCGCCTTACCACTAATTTACCACAGGGCTGGCAAAGTTTTGTCATTTTGGTGGCAAAGTCTTGCCAACCCTGTAGCACAATAGATTAGAAGATCTATCCCAACAGTGATCCTCCGACCTTTTTACCTATCCATCCAATCTCCAGAAAGGAGAGATCAGACTTGTATGAAACACATCCCAGACACTTTTCTGCCCGGATGGAAAAAACAGTTCCTAACTCCTATCAGAAAGGCTGTTTTTCCAGGCAAAAGAGATATACGGCAGAAGATCTTCAGGCTTTTACGTGGATCCGATCCTGTTTCATTGTCTACACTGATCCCTCTTTACCCATAAAAACAGATTCCTGCTTTACCGTTGCAAAGTCACTCCCATCAATCCGATCACCACATCGTTGGAGAGAGTTTCCAGGATCAGATGGCTGAGTTCCTTTTCCGGATCCAACGAAATATCCAATAAGACTCCGGCTCCCCCGTCAATAGCCCTTCCATAGACACCTGTGATATTCAGTTCCTGTTCGAGATCGTTGCTGACCAAGCCACTTTTCAGATGTACCCGGTACGGCCGTGGACGGCGCAAAGAGAACGCCAAATCATCTACAAAGAAATCCTGCTCGATCGGGCACCAGTTGTCCGGATTGATCAGTTGCAACGTCTCTGCGGAACCGTCGGTATAGTACACTTTCACCACGCCGTTGACCATGTGACATTGCATATGATTGGTACTGCCTGCCATCATCAGGTAGGCGCGCGAAGCTCTGCCGGAGAGACCCATACAGACGCTATCCGGATAATTGTCCCACAAAGAGGTAAATACAATATTATCTCCTTCGGCAGGCGAGAAGAAGTCGACTCCCAGGCCGGTCTGAAAAACTCCCCGGGCGGCCTGTGCCCGGAGACCGCTATCGTCTATCTCCGCCATCGTTTGGGGATGACACCATTCTCCTATCCCCTGTATAGGCAACTGAAGGGTGGTATAAGGCGAACGCGGGGTCAGGTATGTATTCCGGAAGATGTCTGTAACCGAAGCATTGAAATGCACAGCTATACACACAGGTTCACAGGCAGCGGATTGTACCCGACTGAAATCTGCTGTATGATCCTGCTCCGGTTCGCGTATCTCTACCGACACAGGTAGCCACCACACCATTTCGTCCTGCTTCACCTGAACAAAGAACGTACGGTGTCCGGGAATCCCGCCCACACGGCCGGATATCTGTGCAGATTGCGGCAATATCTCCCGCTCCGTCCATACCTGCTGTGGATCATAGACCTGCTGTATCTCTACATCCGCCAGACTGACCCGCAGGGATTCACCTCGCATACAGACATATTCCATCCCTTGCGGGAGCGGATCTCCTGTCCACTCCAACATGAAGGAAGCAGTCTCTTCCGGAGGGAGCAGTACTTCCAGACGTACCATAGGTTCACCGATCGCATCAGGGAATTGCTGCCAGGCGAGATAATTGCCCGAACAGGTGACAGCGGCCAGCTTGCTTTTTCTCGCGGGAACCTCCAGCACTACCCTCCGCACAGTGGGTAGCTGATGAGTAAGGGTATAGTTTTCGGTTATCTGTGGAGGTTCCTCCTGCCTGCTGTACGTAAAAGAGACATCCGGAGTTTCCAGCTCCGCGAAAGGCCAGGAGTCCGGGAAGCCGGGACGTACCACCAGTGTTCCGTTGAGCGCATCGGGCAGGATACCAAACAATCCCTGGATAAACACCCGCGAAGCCACTCCGATGGGATCACCAAAGTCGCGGTAGCACTCTCCCCGGGCAGCATCGTAGAAACTGATCTGCCCGAAGTTGCCGGGACTGCCTCCCAGGTACATCCCATCCAATACGGAACTTTTGAGCAGGTGAAATCCCTCTTCCCTGCGTCCGGCCTGGAAATAGGCAAGAGCCATGTGCATCACCTCGGCAAAGGCTACATTGTTCACACTCCAGGCATAGGGCAACCAGTTGGTCGTAGAGAGGGTGGTATACCCCCCCATCAGGGAGTCCTGCCGCGCATACGGGAATGTGGGGAATTTCCGTATCCACATACCGGGTGGCCTGCCAGGCCTGGAAAGGATCGGCCGTTTCTCCATCTATCGCATGATAGATGGTCCACAGACCGGCATTCGGGTGCAGACGCTGATGCCCCATGAAATCCTGGTACTCTGCCCAGTGTCCCCGGTCGGACATCCAGAGGCGATCGTTCAGGGCTTTCCGTATCTTTTCCACTTCGCGGCGGTAGGGTTCCGGATCTTCACCGATCTTTCCGGCGATCAGCGCGGCCATTTTGTGGGCACGGTAGTTGTAAGCGGTAGAGTGGGTCACCGCTCCGCTGTTGTAATAAAGCGCGTCACTGGCCCAGATACAGGCGTAAGCATCATACAGCCCGTCATCATCGGGATCGTAATTGCGTTTTTCCCACTCCAGATGCCGGGTGATCACCGGCCACATCTGCCGGGCATATTCCAGATCGCCCGTCCAGTTGAGGTGCCACAGCAGTTCGTCGATGTAGAACAGATTCATATCGTAGTGATGCATCTGGTCGTTGCGATAGGGATTGCGGCAGATGTATCCGTTGCTGTATTGGGGAGTACCCCATCGTTTTTCCGAACGGGCCAGGTTCATCTCCGGGTCTTGTGCCGGGTGAGAAATGGTCTGTGGCACTCCGGTCACCTGACTGGCGGCGTAGGCGTTGAAATGCTGCCGGGCACGGTCGTGCCATCCCAGCGCGTCTCCCGTATAGGCTGCGCGCCAGCCACTGAGCGGCATGCGCCAACCCACCGCGCCGTGTAGCCAGACCTGACCGTCCCAGATACCATCGGCAGCTACGGCCAAGGCTCCGCCCAGCGGATTGAACCAGGGATCAGGTGTATGGAAACGGATCCGTGCGGCAAGCGCGCGACGGCTCTCTTCGGCCCGGGAAAATTCATCTGCCAGTGAAAGGGTGCGGATCGCGGGGTCTACCGACAGAGCCAGATACCGGGTTCCGCTGAGCGGTACGGTCCCATAAAGTACAGGCCAATCATCGGTTCCGAGCCGGGCACCTTCGGGGAAGGAGCCGTATAACATACGTTCTTCTGTTCCGGAATGCTGTCCGAAGCGCAGGGAAAACGTATTTCCGGACAGGATATACTCGTTGCCCTGACAATATTCGGGTTTCAGATCGAAACTGTCCGGCGGATCTACTCCCATATCTCCTCCCCGGCTGAACCGTTTGTCTGAGGCTCCGCCGAATCTCCAGGTCAGCCGGGCACCTGCCGGCACCCGTTCCGAACGGATCTGCCAGATGCCCCCGTCCTTATCGGCCAGTGCCAGCGCGGTGAGGATCAGCCTGCCTCCCTGCAACAAGGGATCTTCTATGGTATAGACGCGGCTGCCCGCCCGGTAGCGGCTTTCTATCCGGGAAGCCTCATTCAACGCGATGGAGTCTTCGCCACACACCAGCCCGAAAGAGAGATTCCCTCCCATACGAGGCAGGTACAGGGCAAACTCCGGCACATCACCGGTCTCTACCCGGGAAGCTTCATGGCTCCCATACAGGGCACGGTTGAATTTGCGGTCGCCATTGACAATCACGAAGTCTTCTCCATCGGGAGTATAGCGCAGCGTACGTCCGCCTCCCCGCTGGTTGTCATTGAGAGAGGGCAGCGGCTGTGCCTGTACCCCGGAGAAGAGAGCGGCACTGAAAAGTGCCGCCAGGGAAAAGAATATGTATCGGATCATATATTTCGCTATCCGGAGGTTAAGGCATCGGCTTCAGTCCTTCCCAGCGTACATTCCATGTACCGTCTTTCGGAAATCCGGGATTTTCTGTCCCGCACCCGTCCCAACCGGCACACATCATAGCTACCGCGGTCAGCAGGCCACCGTTGCCCGGCAGGTAAAGACGCAGACGATCGTCCTGGTAGTTATGTCCGCTCACCAGATAGGTGTTGGTACGCTTGTCCATCAGCAGGGCACCGACTGCCTTTTCCGGCTCGCCCAAACGGGCGGCATTCATAGCGGTCATCGGATAGTCCCAGCCCCAGGTCTTGCCCCAGTTCCAGTTGTCCCATATCCAGTGGAGAGTATTAGTCATATAATCCTGACGGATCAGTTTGCACATCGGCAGAATACCCACGGCACCCAGTACCGCCATGTGATCGGAGGTATAACGTATATCCTTGTACGTATCTACTGCTGTCTCTGCCGCCAGATACAATCCGTCTTCGTTGTAGGCCAGCGGAGAGAGTTTGTCTATCATTTCGTCCCATTGCAGGTTGCGCTGCTCCCCGGCACGTTCGCGCCATTTCTGAGCGGTCTCCATGGCAAAGTGCCAGTAAGAGAGTTCGAAAGGTGGGTTCACGGTCTCAGACGCGCGCAGGGTCTCCTGCGCGGGGATGACTCCTTTCAACACAAAACGCCCTTCGAGTTCGTCGTAGGTAGCGAAGGAGTACATAAACTTTGCTGTTTCCTGGATCAGGGGGTTGTATTTCCGGATCACCTCTTCGCCGGGATTGGCCCGGTAGACCAGTTCTGCCAGATAGATCAGGTGAGGCTGTTGCCAGATCAGGAAGCTACCCACCTTGGAAGGTGCTTCCATACCGCTGGGATCGGTCATTTTCATCCAGCGGATCCCTTCAAATCCTTGCCGGGCAGCGATCTCCCGCGCAATGGGTTCTACGGTTTCGTACCAACCCAGGGTACGGTCGAGCAGATGGGCACGGTTCCACAAAGCGAATTGTGCCTGGTGCCACCAGATCATCTCGAGATGGAATTTGCCAAACCAGGAGTTATAGGTCAGTCCTGTCTCCTGCGGTGGGGTATCTCCGGCACATTGTATAGCCAATAGATACTGGCTGAGCACGACCCGGCGTTCCAGTTCGGCCGCGCGCGGATCGGTACACCCGGAAAAATCGACCGCGGCTCCGTCTTTCCAGAAAGCGGACCAGTGATGGGCAGATGCTGTGAAGGTCTCTTCGGTGGAAGTAGTCGTTACCGACGGAGCGTCCGGGGTGAACGCACAGGTGAAATCCAACTCATTGCCCGCGGGTGTCAATACAAAATAATTCTTTTCTTTCTCTGCCAGTCGGGCATCTCCCTCCCAACGAAGGGTTACATAATAGGTGGTTTCATCGAGCTGACGTTTCAGTACGGCAGACTGTCCTTCCTGGCTTACTAAAGTAGTCGTGTGTTTATCGTTGGCGTTCCAGTCGCAGGCATCGTCGCAATGTCCTCCGGTCGGATAGGCAAAACGCAGTTTAATGGCTGGTGGCACATCGGCGCGCAAACGGGAAGCGATCAGATCTGTCCCGGGATGACACACAGTCTCTACCTGATACGAATGGCTTTCCCGCTGAAAACGGCTTCGGATCACTCCTTCCCAGAGGTCTAATTGCTGATCGACATCCGTGAGTGCGGAAGGATCAGGATCTCCGGGAAGTTCCAGCCCGACAATGCCGAGGTGGAGACGATGCGGGTTGATCCGGTACCAGTCGGCAGCGGCCTGCGGGCGCCCCGGTTCGTTGAACTGTACAGCATAGGGTTCCAGCTTGCCGCGACCGAAATCATAATCCTTCAGGGTCTCTTCGTGACGGTAGTTCTGCGGATTAGCAAAATTGTGCCAGCCCCATTGGCTCTGTGTACCCAGAGGTACACCCAGGGAATAACGTTCGGGGAAAGTCTGAAGACCGGTGGCATCTACGGTCATGGCAAAACCTCCGTTCCCTACGGAAAGGGAAGCCAGGGAGTCAACTGCCGTGACGCGGGGATTATTCCGGTGGACAAGGGCTTCGCGATCGATCGGCGCGCGGTCGTTGCCGCTACATGCGACTAACGTAAACGCCCATAGGGAGTAGATTATCTTCTTCATGGTGGTTCGTGTATGATGTAATTCGGTTATTAAAAATCTGTTTGAATGCCCTGATCCTCTTTTCTTATAAACTCTTTCCGGCGATTTTTCCCTTTGGCTCTCATCACATAGGAGTTCCTATATACCTCTGATCCGAGAAAAAATCCTCCTGAAATAGCCATAACACATTTCGACAGGAAAATTCAATCAGGTTCAGCAGATGAATTGATGGTACAAAGATAAGTGATAGCGAGCAGATTCCTTCTGTTTGGAATGGCATAAATCCTGCGTTATTTGTCCGCGACCAGAGAATGGATATACATCTCTATGTTGGTATAAAAAGGATGCAGGGAGCAGACGGAAGCATCGGAAGGATCGTTAGGATCCAGCCCGTTTGCCAGTTCCCAGGCGTCGGGTATGCCGTCGCCATCGCTATCCGGCAATGGCGTACCGCTACGAAGCAACGGCCACCCTCCTACATCGGAAGGGGTATTGATGATGCCCCTATCTCCCGCACCGGCTGTACCCCGGCGCACTTCTTCTATCACTTTCGCATCGTAGCTATCCTGTCGCAGACTGCAACCTACCCCGGCCAATACGCTTTCATAAGCTTCCTGTGCCAACTCTTCCGGGATAGGTTCATAGGCAAAAGGCTCTTCTACCCTACCGGCCAGCGGATTCTTTCCACCTACAGCGGACCAGTTGTCGCGGCAGGCCTCTTCATCTCCCTCCATCACATTTCCGGAAAGATAGTACTTTCCGGTCCCATCTTCCGCTACATCCAGCAAACGGGTATGCTTCGAAGCGGGGCCGGGCTTATAGTAGTTATTGACCATATTGATCTCTCCATAACGTCCTCCTCCGTAGGCCGTTTTAAAATCCCAGTTATAGACTACATTGTTGCGATAATCGACCATTTTTGTTTGCTCTACCGAAGAAAAACGCGGATTCCTACTGGCATGGTGAGCCAATAAATTATGATGGAATGTAGCTTTGTATCCTCCCCAGATGCCTCCGAAGCCGTGACTTCCTTTGGTATGCAGGGATTGATTGAGACTGTGTGACACCAGACACCATTGCACGGTCAGATTCTCTGTTTTATAAATAGACAGACACTCATCAATGGACCAGCTGGCAGAGAGATGGTCGAGGATCACGTTTTTCTGTTCGTACCGCCCTCCGCCTATCGCATCGCTATCCAACTGGTATCTATCTCCCAGCCGGGAACGCAGATAACGGACAATGACTTCGCTGGCATTCACGACCAACGGATAATCTTTCAGGCAGATGCCTTCTCCCGGAGCTGTCTGTCCGGCAACCGTGATGCTGTCGTTATCGATGCGTAAGGTAGATTGTAATTCGATCGTACCATCCACCTCAAAGACCACGATGCGGGGTCCGGTCTGCTCTACCGCGTCCCGCAGGCTGCCGGGCCCGGAGTCGTTCAGATTGGTCACTTTGATCACCCGGCCTCCACGCCCTCCGACGGTATATTTTCCATACCCTTCGGCACCGGGGAAAGCAATGGGTATTACAGGAGATTCCTGCCGGCAAGAAGCCAGCAGCAGAAAGAGAGTAAACAGGAATAATAGTTTTCTTTTCATGGTTTATGTGATTGGTGATTTTGTGTTTATAAGTTACCGGATCCGGGAGCAGAATCTTTGCTGAACATCCTTTTCATACGTACCGTTGCCCCGGTAGAGACGTATACTTGCATCTCCACGATATATGTCCCATACAGGTAATCGTTATTTTATATATCTTCCCTCATCCATAGCATGCAATTTTCCATCCGGCACGCTGAGACGTAAATATGCGTCTCGTATGTTTTCATATAAAATGTTACGCATAGGGATGTACAAACATATTCTTTCTGTAGTTTCAATCGTAAATCGTCCAATCGTAAATCTCTTCATGTCTCTACAGGAAATATCTATTTTTATAGCCCCATAACAGAGGAGCATGTTGTTGATGTACTCAATAACCCTCCTGATTATTTAGCGGAAATCAAACACCAGATGGATCCGCAGGCCTTCGTCTCCCTTTTTGATCCGTATATTCCCGGGCTGACTACGGGGTCCGTGCTGGGAAATGGGTTTGAAACAACGGATGGCAGGTATATCCAGCAGGAACGACAGGTCGCCTTCCGGAAAGTCGGGCATGGTATTTATACCCTCCTGCCGGCCCGCGGGTTCCTGTGGGGTGAATACCCGGAAATAGAGTCCGTCCGTAGCCGAATAGACCGTGAAAGGTGCCTGATCGCTTTCTAAGGTAGCCCAGTAGAGATTGGTATGGTATCCTTTGAATTCGGGATAGATCAGGGATTCAAACGATTCACCGGTAATGGTATTGTTATAGTCTTTTTGCCAGATGCCGTAGTTCATGCCACGGATACGGTTTTTCCATACCCGATACGGACCCCGTCCCATCCAGCGTATGCCCGCACACCACTCTTCCGGATAGGAGAAAGTAAGCCCCAGGTGATAGACCTCTTCATCCATAAACGCGTCGTCGAAGCCACTTCCACCGGAAGCCCGGTTGAGCAAGACAGCGTCCATGTCCAGCAAGCCCTCCTTGTTCAGTGTCCAGACAATGGAATCTACACCTCCGGTGTAACGTACACACAGAACTGCCCGGTCTGCTTCTTCACGCGCGGTGATCTCCCGGATCCTCATTTTCATACCGACAGCCACCGGGCCATCGGTAAAAGGTATTTCCGTGCGTCCTCCATCCCGTGTGATCCGTTGAATTGTTCCATCGGAACACCGGAAAGAGACGGCTGTATGCTTGTTTTGCAACGTAATGAGAGAATCTGTTCGTATGATCCGGGGAACTTCTCCTTTTACCGCCAAACCTTTCCGTTGCCGCTCCAGATATTCATCGGCATACCGTACAGGATAGCTGCGCAGGAACACGCTATGGCCATCCGGATCATATCCTTCGATCTCCAGGACATCGGCCTGCATAAAGTTTTCCGGCAGTGGCATCTGTACACGCCCGGTCTCACCGGGATACAAAGCGGGCATGGGAATAGTACCGGATCCGATCGTTTCCCTCTCTCCTCCCAACAAAGGCGAAGGACAGCGATAGAGCCGATATTCCATCCGGCACTCTTTCAGGGGAGTGTACAACCAGTCGTTGGTCACAAAGATCTCTCCCCGGAACGAAGGGGTGATATAGAAAGGCCGGATCTGTATGGGCGACCAGATATCCCGCACCGTATAATAGCTGGCCTCTTTCTTGTGGTAAGGTCCCAATATGCCATCGGGAGCATTGAAACGTTCGCTGTCAAGTATGCCTCCCTTATCCGTACGCCGCACGGCATTGTCGCTGAAATCCCACAGGAAACCGCCTGCGAAAAGCGGATGAGCGGTATAGCGTTCCCAGAAATCTTCCAGTCCGGCACCATGCCCCTGGTCATACTGCCCGTGCATAAATTCAGTGGGCATAAATACTTTATATCCGTTGGTAAAGCGCCCCACCCCGGTCAGGAAAGCCGGATAATGGTGGGTATCCAGTCCGTTAAAATCGGCCCAGGGATGGATCACATGGCGTTTCTGCGGGTCACAGGCATGGAAAAGAGTATCCAGTGCCGTATTCCACCCACCTTCATTCCCGTTGCTCCACAGAATGATACTGGGATGATTGACATCGCGGGAAACCATTTCCCGAAGGAGCCTGCTTCCGGTCTCCGTGTCGTAACTATTCTGCCAGCCGGCCAGTTCATTGATCACAAAAATCCCCATCGAGTCACAAGCCTCCAAGAAATGTGTATCGGGCGGATAATGAAAACGCACCGCGTTCATATTCATCTCCTTCATCAACTTCACATCTTCTATACTGACCTGCTTGTTAGTGGTACGTCCGCCGTCCGGATGAAAAGAATGACGGTTGACTCCCTTCATGACGATTTTCGTACCATTGACATAGATACCGTCCCGGGGACGGAACTCTACTGTGCGGAAACCGATCTTCTCTTCATGTATATGCAGCACTTGTCCCTGCTCGTCTGCCAACTCCCAGCGTACCCGATAGAGGTGGGGAGATTCCGGTGTCCAGGGCCTGACACCTGTCCACTGGGTGACAACCTGTTGCCGGCGACATGTATCAGTGAAAGTATAGTGTTGCGGAGGGAAGTGTTCTTCCCGCTTTCTATCCTCCGGGAAAAGAGTGGTTGTCAGTGTATAGCCACACGTTACCCCGGACAGGTGCAACCAGGCTGTAAGTCTTCCGTCTGCGGCAGCATCCGCAGCCACCCGTTCGATATGGACCGGAGGGAGTATCCGTAACCAGACCGGACGATAAATACCTCCGAACAGCCACCAGTCGGCTTTCCGTTCCGCCGCATTGACATACTTATTGGCAGAATGTTTGCAGACCTCTACCTCCAGCTGATTGGAAGCACCGTACCGGAGCAGCGGGGTAATGTCGTAGGAAAACCGGTAAAAGCCTCCCTGGTGCACCTCTCCGGCCTCCGCGCCGTTGATCCATACCCGGGTATCGGTCATCACACCATCGAAAACGATCTCCGTTTTCCGTCCTTCCCACTCTTCGGGCACAGAAAACACATACCGGTATCTACCCGCTTCCATAGCCGGTGCTGTTACGCCCGGCTCTTTGTACCAGCGCCCGTAGGTGTACTCCCCATATCCCTGTAACTCCCATTGGGAAGGGACTTCAATGGTGTTCCACATGTCGCTGTTGCGCCCGTCGGAACAATAAAAATCCCACGTTACAGTATGCCCCAGACCGGTTCCGGAGAGGTATCGGATCTCTGTCTGTTGGGCACAGAGTACTACAGACAGGAGACACAAAAGAGAGGTACAGATGCTTTTCATGCCGAATCAGGATGTGTTCATGACTGCAAATAAACCGAAAACCGGCTACACCGGGGGTAGCCAAAATGAGATTTTAAATGATAAAAATGATATTTTCAACCAACAGGCTACCGGTACTCCGATAGCCTGACTGGTCTTTACACAGGAAAGAGAAAAACGATATGGATTTTATTCCCGTCAGATACCAGGGTTAATAAGCCGGATGCTGTTGTCCGACAAGTCCCGGATTTTCATCCATCATCGTGGTATTAAGAGGAACCAATTCGGTACGGTTTTTTCTCAACCCTGCAAACAAACCTTCGATCCAGGCCGCGTCTTGACTGAATACCCGGTCTCCGTTGGTACCCGATGTACCGGCTCCGGTATCAAACATATTTACCAGTACATAGCCTTCCTGTTCCAGGCGTGCTTTCTCTGCTGCGTCGGGTTCTGCTTTGTAGCTGATGAACTCCACTGCCACAACCGGATCGTTGAATGTAGTAGCCTCTTCAGGCAGGTAAGCACGATAGCAATCGATGTCGGTGTAGTTACCGGAGCGGTTTGCCATATCGATCAGATCCTGTTTGGCTTCCGTAAGCTTCTCATACGCAATGCCCCAACGCACCAGGTCCGTTCTCCTCAGGTGTTCAAACCCCAGTTCCAGCCTGCGCTCTTCTATGATCGCATCCCGGAAATCCTGATAGGTTGTCGGGGTAGTACCGATCAGCGACCTGTCTCCTCCGAAACCACGTGTACGTGTACGCACTTCTTCATACGCAGCGATGGCTTCAGCGGTCGGAGAACCGTTGTATTCATTCAATGCTTCCGCGTACATAAGCAATACATCGGAATAACGCAGCAGGGGAACGTTGATGTCTCTTCTGGAGGCTGCGGTACCCACTTCGGATTTCCAGTTGACACGGAACTTTCCAATTGTCAGGTGTCCGTAAGGATTCATCTGACGGATGTTTTCATCTGTGATCCCGTAATTGGCTATGGTTACATCCCGGCGCAGGTCTGCCTCCTCAAAGGCATAATAATAGTTAGGCATGGCTGCCATCAGAGGCTCTGCTTTCATAAACATGGAGTTGGTATGACAGAACATTCCGTTTGTGTATCCATTCCGGACATCTGACGAGTTCGCGCCGTACAATGCAAATTCATACATGGTCTCCTGATTGTATGCCCCTTCGGCAAGATCCCGGAAGACCTGTTCGTAGCTGCTCAACAAGCTATTTTCATTCTGACTGATCACGGCTTTACATGCGTCGGCAGCTATTTTATAGAGTTCTTTGATACGTGCCGCGTCGCTGCGTTGAGACAGTTGCAGACTGCTTTCCGCATAGGTCTCCAGGTCAAAGCGCAAGGAGTATCCGGCCGCATACAAGGCAACCCGTGCCAACATTCCATAGGCTGCGTTCTTGGTAAAACGCTCGGTAGTGGATACCATACCCGCACTTTTCCAGGGAATGAGTTCTACAGCTTTCTGCAGATCGGCAATACAACCGTCGTAGATGGTATCCCGGCTTACGCGGGAAGAGACGAATGTGCCCAGATCGGCTACCGGAACCGTACTGTAAGGTACATCACCAAAAAAGCGTACAATATTCAGATAACACATGGCACGGATCGCATATGCCTCTCCGATCATGGCATCGATCTGCTTCTGTTCCGATTCATCCGACGCAGTCATTTCATTCAGGCCTTTGATACATACATTCGCATATTCAATGGATTTGTACATAGAGGTATAGGTAGAGGAAGGAACTTCCGAAACCACATATTCGTAATTGGCAAACCTGGATTTGGAGTTAGACTCGGTAGAAAACAACTCATCCGTACCCATAGCAAACTGATACAGCAGTTCCAGGTTGAATGTACTTGCGTAGGCACCCATCAGTGCCATCTCCGCACGATCTACCGATTCAAAAATAGTTGAACTGTCAAACTGCACATCCGAAGGCATATCTAACCAGTCCTCACAAGAGGTGAATGTCAGCAGAAGAGTTGCTATACTGAAGATACTTATTCTCTTTTTCATGTCTTTTCGCTATTAAAAAGTTAAATTTACTCCTACGACATAGCTCTTGGCGCGTGGATAAGAGGAGTCATCGATACCTGGATTCAAAGCGCTGCTGGAAGAGGCGACTTCCGGATCGTACCCGCTGTATTTGGTGAAGGTATGGATATTGTTCAATGTACAATAGATACGGGCATTGGCTATGCAGGCTCTCTGCAACCACTTTTTCGGGAAGGTATATCCCAAAGTAATGTTATTGATACGCAGGAAAGAACCATCTTCTACGTAATAGTCCAACGCATCCGAAATGGCAATCTTATTGTCTGAATTCAGGCTCCACATCGTACCTTTTTCATCTTGTTGCGGATTGAGCTCTGCCAGACGGGACAGGTTGGTGGTCTCTTTACCTGTGACGGGATCTACCAGCCTGAACCTGTCATTCATTACTGTCAATGTGTTCTGGTTGGGAAGATAAGGACCGATAAAACGCTGGGAACTCATATTAAATATCTTATTTCCATAAGAGAAGTTCATAAATACAGTCAGGTCGAATCCTTTATAGGTAAAAGTATTATTAAAACCTCCCGTAAATTTTGGTTGCGCGTTCCCGATCACGGTACGATCATCTGTCGACCATACCGGATTGCCGTCTTCATCTGTGTCTCCGGCCACAGGTATATATTTTACATCACCGGGTTTTACCGCAGAACGAAGTCTTCCTTTCTGACTGGGTACACCCTCTTTCAGGCTGTAGGTGCCGTCCGCGTTCTGATGGAAATCTTCCGTTGTATACACTCCTTCGTATTTGTAGCCATAGAACTGTCCCAGCGGTTTTCCTTCTTCTATGAGGAAGTCTATCCGTGAACTCACGTTTGAGATAAATGAGTTTTCATCGCCCTCTCCGTAGATACGCAAGACTTTACTGCGATTGAAAGAAATATTGAAGTCACTGGTCCATTTGAAATTTCCGGTCCGTACGTTCCAGGTATTCAGAATCAATTCGACTCCCCGGTTACGGATAGCACCGATATTCTGATACTGTTCGCTGTATCCGGTAGATTTGGCTATTTTGTTTTTGATAAGCAGATTGTCCGATTCGTTGTTGTACCAGTCTATACCGAAATTGATCCGGTTGTTCAGCACAGACATATCCAGACCGATGTTGGTTGTAGAGGTCTTTTCCCACTTCAGGTTCGGATTACCGATCACATCACCCGGTACCAATGTGGAGATCTCTTTGTTATTTATAGAATAATATCCGGATTGATAATCTGTTGCGTACATGGAGTTGTCTATGTTGCAATTACCGGCTGTACCGTAACCTACACGCAGTTTCAGGTTGGTAAAGATGTGCTGATCTTCCATAAAGGCCTCTTCCGAAATACGCCAGGCTGCCGACGCGGAAGGGAAATATCCCCATTTATTGCCTTTGGCAAACTTGGAAGAACCGTCGGCACGTAAAGTACCGGTGACCAGGTAACGATCGCGGTAGTTATAGGACAAGCGGGTGAAAAACGAGACAATACCTTCTTTCTGCAGATCGGAACTATAGGAATATGCTGTACCCATACCTACCTGATTCAGTCCGAAGTTACTGTCGGGAAATTCATGGTATTCATTTTTCAGATTCATATCTTCCCGGTAATACGTTTCTTGTCCGACCAGTACATTGAAAGAGTGTCGGTCGATCTGCTTGCCATAAGACAGGGTGTTGGTGATCTGCCAGGTATATCTTTCGCTGTTGTTCCTCTTCCCGTACGGTCCCTTATTGTTCTGGGCGGTTTTCGTACGGCCATCATCCCAATAATCTTCCCTGACCTGTTGCCAGAGGTAACTACCTGCCGTACGGAACATCAGATCTTTCAGAATATCAATCTCCAGGCCGGTATTCACCGAGAACTGGCGGGTGAGCTTTTTATTAGTGACGGCATCATTGGTGATGAGAGGGTTATATACATCATATTGAGAAGAAATAGAGCTCATGGTCTCACTTACATCCGTATGGATCAGTTCATCTTCCGTAAAAAGTGTACCGCTGGTAGAAGGTTGCAGGATGGTCATTTTCAACATACCATCCAATGATCCTCCTCCTTCCAGGGTAGTGGACTGAAAATTAGAATTAAAATCCAGGCGTACTCCTTTCCAGAGTTCATGGTTGATCTTGGTACGGATGCTGTTGCGGTTGTAGCCATGCTTGGACATGATACCGTCCTGATCTGTATAGTTGTAACTCAACATGTATCTGGTCTTGTCCGTACCACCGGTTATATTCACATTGTGATTCTGCATCATTGCTGTGCCACCAAAGATAAGATCCTGCCAGTCAATGGTCCGCCGGTTAGCATATTCTTTTTCAATACGGTCGTAAGCACCGGTATAGAAATCCGCATCACTGACGTTCCCGCCATACAACAAAGCAAAACTGTTTTCAGTACCGTTCAATATCTGGAATTCATACTGGTATTTTACGTAGTCCAACGCGTTCAATACATTCAGTTTTTTTTCCTAATTGTTCAAAACTTACATACGCATTGTAATTCACTTCCGTCTTTCCGGATTTTCCGGATTTGGTCGTGATAATGATCACCCCGTTTGCACCCTGGGCACCGTAAATGGCCGTGGCAGAGGCATCTTTCATCACATCAATAGATTCAATATCGTTGATATCCACATTTCTGAGACCATCTTCCATACGAAAACCATCTACAATATACATAGGAGCCACACTCTGGGTAATGGAAGTCCCCCCCCCCACGTACCGTAATATTAATATCCGCACCCGGCGCACCACTCTGGGTCACAACATTGACCCCGGCAGCTTTTCCGGTAAGTGCCTGGGCCGCAGTAGTTACAGGTGCTATTTTAAGATCATCTCCTCCAACCGATACCGTCGCTGCTGTCAGGTCCTTGCGTTTTACTCTGGCATACCCGATTGCTACCACCTCATCCAGCAGGTGAGAAGTTTCCTGTAAAGTCACATCGATACGGGTCTGATTTCCGATGGAAATTGTCTGGCTGTCATATCCCACAAAAGAAAAAATAAGTTCTTTATCGGAGGGAGAAACGGTGATGGAATAATTACCCGACATATCGGTAATAGTTCCATTAGAACTTGTCTCTGTATCAGGAAGATCGTTTTAACAAAGGCAAGTAGGGTTTTTTAAAAATTATCTCTATTTTTGTTCTCACCAACAGGATGGAGAACACGATATGACTACAAGTTACAACGATCTGGGAGTAGAGTTTAAGTATTTAATAGTAAATGACATGGACCGAAAATTTGGCCTGTGTGTAAACACTGTGGGGTTTCAATCCATTAAACCCAACTCTCCTTATCCGCTGAAAGATCATCCCTCCGGATATTTTTTCAATGCTAAAAAAGGTCGGGTGCTCCGTGAATACCAGATCGTCTATATAACCAAAGGCCGGGGATTATTTACCTCGGAGAGCACGCCCGAAAAACAGGTGTGCCGGGGAAGGCTTATGATCCTCTTCCCGGGACAGTGGCATACTTATTATCCCTTTATGCAAACAGGCTGGAATGAATATTATATCGGTTTTGAAGGACCTATCATAGATAATATTATAAAGGGAACTTTCCTGACCAAAGAGAATCAGGTGTTGGAAATAGGACTGAATGAAGAGCTGGTCCATTTGTTTACCCGTGCACTGGAAATAGCGGAAGCAGACAAAATATCCGCTCAGCAATATTTGTCAGGAATTGTGTTGCATATGCTGGGCATGATCTTATCCATCTCTAAAAATAAGATCTATGAGATAGGAGATGTGGATCAGAAGATCGAACAGGCCAAGATTATTATGAACGAAAATGTATTTAAGAATATAGATCCTGAAGAGTTAGCCATAAAACTGAATATCAGTTATTCATGGTTTCGCAAGGTATTCAAGGATTATACGGGATATGCTCCTGCTAAATACTTTCAGGAATTGAAATTACGTAAGGCTAAACAACTATTGGTAGGGACCTCTCATTCCGTGAAAGAGATCTCTTTCATGTTAGACTATAAATCTACCGAACATTTTTTCTCCTTATTTAAAAAACGCACGGGTTTTACTCCGCTGGAATATCGCTCTTATGGTAGAGAAACCAATGCGGAAGAGGAAGAGATCTGAATAGACTTTTCGTAGCGGAACAGAGAAAATCAAAATGATTAATAAAAAGTCAAAATGGTTAGTATTCAAAATATTAACCGCCAAATTCTTGCATTCAAATCCTGACTTTTAGTAATTAAAATCAAATCAAAAAGTGTTTCAGTCAAAAACGTTATCTGCCTGTTTTGACAGACTTTCTACTTTTGCCATGTAACCTTACTTACATATAAAGACAGACTTTGTTAATCCTGATTTTTTTATTAATCATTATATATTAATAATCTATGAGAATCTTACACAAAAATCTATGCTTACTGATAGTCATGCTGTTAGGCTGTCCGATAAGCTTGTTGGCACAGAACAAAACAATTACTGGGACAGTAAGAGATGCAATGGATGTAGTGATCGGTGCTTCCGTCATGGTGAAAGGAAGTTCTAATGGAACTTATTTTTGAGTGATTTTTTCTGCCGACAGGCATACTTTTCCCGCCTTTCTGCAGAACTGTTTTAAGTTCTAATGGAACTATTACCGATATGTCGGGTAATTATTCCATCACCGTTTCTCCCTCCGACAAAGAACTTCTCTTTTCTTTTGTGGGCTATGATACCCAGACCGTGGTTATAGGTAACAAGACCCGTATCGATGTGACTTTACAGGAAACGTCTCACCTGCTCGATGAAGTGGTAGCAATTGGGTATTCCAAAGTAAAACGCAAGGACCTGACCGGGGCTATCTCTTCCGTATCCGGTACAGAACTTGCCGCAGTACCTGTGGTAAGTGCGGCACAGGCCTTGCAGGGCAAAGCTGCCGGAGTAAATATTGTAACTGCCAGCGGTGCTCCGGACGCAGGCTTCAATATCACAATACGCGGTGGAACTTCTATTACGCAAAGTACCACACCGATCTACATTGTAGACGGATTTGAAATGAGTGATGCACTCACTACCATAGACATCAATGACATTGAAAGCATTGAGGTATTGAAAGATGCTTCTTCCACGGCTATATACGGTTCGCGCGGTTCCAATGGTATTATCCTGATCACTACCAAGTCCGGGAAAAAAAGGAAAGACTACAGTCAATTACAATACCTATTTATCGTTTGACAAACTTGCAAAAAAACTCAACATGATATCCAATTCAGAAGAGTTTGTGAAGTATCAGTATGAAATGGCTGAACTACAAGGCAAGACGACTCAGTGGAGCAATGTTTTCGACAACAGTTTGGGTATTGACAGCAATGGTTTTTATACCGGCGTATACGACCGCATCAGCCAGCGGTATGCCGATGAATATGCCATTGACTGGCAGGATGAGGTGTTCGGTGGCTCCGCCCTCACACAGACACACAACGTGAGTGTCTCCACAGGTACTGAAACGACTCAGGTGTTGCTAAGCTACAACTACAATTCGCAGGATGGTCTGCTTGCCAATCACAATATGAACAAAAGTACGATCCGCACCAAGGTAAACTCAGAACTCTACAAAGGCATCCGCCTGGATTTCAACTCGATGTTCTCTACCAAGTCTACCGATGGTGGAGGTGCCTATTCGGGTATGAAGAATGTGCTACTGCAACCCATTCACGGAGGTACGCTGTTTACCCGCGACGAGCTGCTCTATACTCAGACCTATCCCGATTATTCGAGTCTGGATTCCAGTTTCGACACGGCCAATCCACTGGTGCAGAATGAGGCTTCTACTTCCAACAAACGCAACCGCATGTTCTCTGTGAATGCCGGGCTGGAAATCGACTTCCTAAAGTATTTTACCTGGCGCACTGCTGGTCTGTATTCCTGGAGCAATACGAAATCGACCTCATTTGCCGATGAGAACTCTACCTCCTACATCATGGACCCTTCCAATACCGGAATTAATGGAAGTATCTCTAACTCGGAGTCTTACAGATACCAGATAACCAACACGTTGAACTATAGCCAGACGTTTGCTCAGAAGCACAAGGTAAATGTCCTTCTGGGACATGAGGTCATCTATTCCGAATCTGAGAGTAACTCCATCACGCTCAAGCAATTCCCCTATCCCAACTTCGGCCTGGACGATATTTCCAATGCCACTGTTTCCGACAAATCCTCCGGACATTCGCGTAGCGGCCTGGTCTCTGCTTTTGCACGGGTCAACTATACTTTTGACGAACGCTACCTGCTGACCGCCACTGTCCGTGGAGATGGCTCATCTAAATTTGCCAAAGGAAACAAATGGGGCATCTTCCCCTCCGTTTCCGGTGCCTGGCGCATCTCGGAAGAGGCGTTCTGGAAAGAACACATCCGTCACACGGTCAACAACCTGAAACTGCGTGCCGGATATGGGGTCACCGGGAACAATGGGATCGGGAACAATCTGTATGCCACTACCATCTCACAAACAGACTATCCGATCAACAATACAGAGGGCAATCCGGCCTATGTTCCCAGTAGTACACTGGGCAATAAGAATCTCAAGTGGGAGACTTTGCATGCGACCAACATCGGTGTAGATATTTCTCTGTTCAACAGCCGCCTCAACTTGACTACCGAATGGTATAACAACCAGATCAGTAATATGCTGATGAAAAGCGTGATCCCTTCTTCTACCGGATACAACACGCAATACCAGAACGTGGGTAAAATGCGCAACCGCGGCTGGGAATTTACACTCAACACTGTGAATGTAAAGACAAAAAACTTTCGCTGGAGCAGCGATCTGAACCTGGCGTTCAACAAATCGAAGGTGCTCTCTCTGGAACAGGAACTGGACTACAAAACCTTTAGTGTAGGCAGCAACCGTGCAGGCACTCTCACCTATTATGCTGTGGTAAACGAAAAGCTGGGTGATATGTACGGGTATAAATACGAAGGGGTCTATACTACGGACGACTTTACTCAGGCTGCAGACGGCACTCTAACCCTTAAAGAGGGAGTAGTGAAGCCCTACGGAGACAACACTCCACAGCCGGGAGATATCAAGTTTGCCGCAGACAATGAAGAAGGGGATCAATTTACCCGTGAACTGGTCAAGATAGGCAACGGTACACCAGACTGCATCGGAGGTTTCAACAATACATTTTCTTACAAAGGATTCGACCTGAGTGTATTCATGACCTTCTCCATCGGCAACAATGTGTACAATGCCACCAAACACAGCATGAGCCCTTATGCACTTTTTCAGAATATACCTACGGAGTTCGGAGACAACTATTACCGTATGATCGATCCTACTACCGGGCAGAAGACTACGACACTGACACGTCTGAGGGAGTTGAATCCTGACGAGGCTTCCCGTACCTGGAGTCCCAACACCACCAACTCCGGCTACATCACTTATCCTTCCTCCTACTATGTAGAGGACGGTTCATACCTGCGTATTGCACAATTGACACTGGGTTATACACTTCCCAGGGCATGGACCCGCAAAGCCATGATCTCCAACGCACGTATCTACTGTACGATAAACAACCTGGCCACCATCACCGGATATTCGGGTTATGATTCTGAAGTCTCGGCAGCCAATGACAATGTGATCTGTACACCAGGGTATGACAGCTCTACCTATCCCCGTTCCAGAAGTTATGTGGTAGGTATCAACTTAACATTCTAATTTAAAAAACATTTGAATCATGAAAAATACATCCATTTTATCTAACATACGGAAGACCCTGCTGGTGTTGTCGGTTGTTGTCGTTGCTATGGGAATCACTTCGTGCGAGGACTGGCTGGATATACCATCCTATACCTCTTCCGATGTGGAGACCATATTTGCGGACGAAAACACGGCAGATATGTATGTACAGGGTTGCTACCGCGGACTGGTGCATCAGGAAATGTACTACCAACTGGGTATGGGGGAAACCGTCATACACTCCAGCGAGGACGGCACCACAAACAACTCTAAGTACAACATCTGCAACTATTTTTACGATACCACCTCTCCTTATACAGTCACTACGATATTCAAGGAGCAATACCGTATTATAGAATCGACCAACATTGCTATCAGCAGGTTGGCCCAGATGCCTGAAACCGACAAACGCAATGCCCTGTTGGGCGAAGTACTGGCCATCCGTGCTTTCTGCTATCACAACCTGATCCGCATCTACGGAGATGTGCCTGCCATCTGGCAACCTTTAGAAGAGATGGACCCGGAAGATGAGAACACATTCTATCCTAAACGCGCGTCCCGGGATGAGATCTATGATCAGATCATTGCGGACCTCCAGACGGCCGTCGAGTATATCCCCTGGTATTCGGAAAGCGGATACAGCACCTACGAGCGTCTCACCAGACAAGGTACCTATGCACTACTGGCACGAGTAGCTCTCTATGCCGGTGGCTACTCACTGCGCTGGGATCTGGAAACCAATGCTGCTTCCAGCCTGCAAATGGCACGTCGCAGCGATGATAGCCGTGTGCGTGAGTTCTACCAGATAGCCAGCGATACGTGTCAGGCCATCCTGACTAAAAATGAGAACGGGCTGGTCCAGGCACAAGGAGGAAAAAGTGGCTTTGAGCATTTGTTCTACAACTTCTGTCAACGCAATTTCTCCGCTACCCAACCCGAAATACTCTGGGAACTGGCACAATATGGCTCCAACACCAACTCTGCTTTTGGTGTGTATGCACATCCAGGAAGCAGAGGAGGTACGTTCGGTTCCCGAAAAGCCATGCAATTTGTATTGCCTACTTACTATCTGTCGTTTGATCCAAACGATACCCGCCGGGATGTTTCCTGTACATCGTATAGCATTTACTTCCTGAACGCAGGTGCTTCGAACGACACATTCGTGGATGTGGGTACTACATACTCCTGTATCATGGCGGGTAAGTTCCGCATCTCCTGGTGCGTGGAACCGGCAGCAGCAGCTTTACGCAACCTGAATATTCCTTTATTCCGCTACTCGGATGTACTGTTGATGTTTGCTGAAGCACAAAACTACCTCAACAACGGCCCCACACAAGCTGCCCAGGATGCTTTGCAACAAGTGAGAGAACGTGCCGGGATCGGCTCTCTGTCTATTCCTACCAGTCAACAGGAGTTTGAAGATGCCATCGTACAGGAACGTAAATGGGAATTTGCCGGAGAGTTCACCCTACGTACGGACCTCATCCGGATGAATCGTCTGGCTAAAGAACTGGCGGAGACCAAACAGGCGATGAAAGACCTTTCCGACCGCAAAAACGACTATGCGAATGTGCCTGTCTACCGGCTGTATAAGTTCCAGGTAGACGCGCAGACCTACGGCGATCCGTTCCTGGCCCTGGATTACATTGAACTGACAGATCCGGCCGAAATCGCACAGATCCAGGATGTCCCAACGGATGCCGATGATTACGATGCTTTCCAGGATGTACTGGCAGGTATTCTGGCAGCACACGGGATCACTGTGGAAGCGGGCGACAAGTGGTATCCGACCAACATGTTCGAAGCCTATACCAGTACGTACAACGGCAACGCGCGGAAAGCTGTGGGCTTTACCAACGGGTTCAATGCCTTGCAGATCGGTAACATCATCTATACCAAACCGACTGGATCGGCGGAAAACGGAGGTTCCTATCCGGACTGGATCGAGGCAGCCGACGGCAGCGACGGACTTTACTACGGTTTCAAAGAGAACTGTGTGGAACTGCTTCCTTTTGCCGCGCAGGCAGCCGGACATCCGATGATCGACAACCCGAACCTGACACAGCATCCGGGGTATCAATAAACGCTTTTCGTGCAGAATAGGTAGTAGTTTTGCTCTGTCGCCGGGCTCCTCCGGCGACAGAGTTTTTTATTTGCTACCGATGTTGTATAGAGTGAATAAGAAGGGCCATTGAGCAAAACGCTGTCTTTTCAGTAAAACATCAGCTTTTCTCCATGAGAAAATTCAAGAAAAACAGGCTGTTTTGTCCGTATCTACTATCTATGAAACAAACAGGCTTTGTTGAACCGGAGTACTCCATCCCAACGTAGGAAAGTGTAAAACAGAAAAGAGCCCTGAACAATCAGACAAATTGTTATTTTTAATATATATGCATTTATAGGTAGTTTATTTAAGTACCCCCCTCTTATTTTTGAAAATAATCCAGCCAGAACGATCAGATAAATTACAAACTGTTATTCAATCAGGGGTTATTTCAGAAAATATCTACCCCCACATTGATATATGTTTTTATTTTGTTTGTATATTGCTCAAAATTCTATCTATTGTTCATTTGAAACTTACACACAAACCGGACCCTTCCGGAAGAAAACTATCCTTGTAACGATACAAAAAGAGGTTGATACAGGTATAAATTGTTTCCCGAAGTGCAAGCATAATTATGCAGTAGTGAAAAAGAATGATCTGACCAGGAAACCAAATTATCTGACTGTGAAACCAAATTATCTAAGGATGAAACGGGTGATCAGACACCGGGATATGGGTCGTTTGACTACTGGAAAAATCGGTTTCCCGGTGTTCGGCCAGTATGATCCCGGTGACTAACCCACAGTTTTACGTAGTGAAATAACTTTTTTTATTCACCAAAAACAGAATAAACATACAGGATACGAAAACAAAAGGATTCATATTTTATATTTATACGTATTATTTTTAGAAAAACAGCACCATAAAACAGTCAAAAAGAAACATAAAAATCGTAATGGCTATAATATTTATTTCAAAAAACACAATTCAACCAACAAAAAGTCAAGACAAGAATATATACTTATGTCGTAATAACCTGATTAAACATCCGAGAAATTATAAAAAAGGAGAAGAAACCGGGCAGTCCTTCTCCTTTTCTCAACAAGTAACCATAAACTCTTATATAGATACATTTACTTCCTTACCACGATCTGATCGTATTGCTGTTCAGCTTTGATCTCTGTGTATTTCGGCGCGTCCATCATTTCGATCAGCGCGCGTAGTACGGGACCTTCGCCCATCGGATCATTTTCCTGAGTAGGGCGATTGTAGTAGTATGCCAGGGAAGGCATAATTCCGGTACCTACGCAGATAGCGGTTACATCACCCTCGTCACTGATGCGGGTCATCATGCCTTTCAGTCCCTGTTCGGCTACGTAGATAAAGTCGGGATGCAACCATCCATTCTTTACACCACGGGCGATACCGAACACGAACATGGCTGTTCCGGTGATCTCCTCGTAGGAGTCTACCTTGTCGAGCAGTTGATGCCACAGGCCGTTCTTTCCCTGATAACGGGCCACGCCGCTGGCCTGCATGTTGAAATTCGCTATCACCGCGTCGCGCATGGGATGATCTTCCGGCATCATCGCCAGCAGATCGGCTTGTGCCATGAATACCCATCCGTTGGCACGGCTCCAGTGAGCCACACCGTGCTCTTTGTTGTCGGTATGGTAGCAATGATAGTAGATCTGCTTCTCCGGACACCAGAGATAGCGGGTATAATGGATCACCTGGTTGGCCGCGTCGGTAAAGTAGCGGTCGTCGCCCGTCATTTTTCCCATACGTGCCAGAAAGGAAATGGCCATAAAAGCATCATCCGCCCAGATCGTATTTACATGGGGCCATACCCGGGCAATGGTGCCATCGGCCAGGCGGGGTTCGGCATATTTCAGGTGATCGGCTGTCTTGTTGATATAGTTCATAAAAGAAGGATGGGGATAACGCATCTGCAACTCGATCAGGCTGGCTCCCATCGGTCCGTTGTCGTCCAGACGCTTGCCCCGGAAGATCATGTGCCAGCTCAGCTTGCGGATGGCATTCCACCCGTCTTCCTTAAAAGCGGCATCGTATTGTTTACGAAAAAAATCCAGGTTGCCTTCGTTGAAGACAAAATCCATATTCTTTAATACATACTTTTCGTATTTCTTATCCCCGACCTTATCACCCAACTCCATCAGTGCCATATGGGTGACTCCATTGGTATAGTGCCAGTTGTTGTACTTGCAATGGACCTTCACATCCATGGAAAGAGGCAGGTTCTTCACGGAAGAATAAACCTCTCCGGTCTTGGTATTTTTAAAATCATAGGTCGTACTCTCCAGAATACGGTTGGCTATCTTCTCCGCGGCTTCGGCGGCGGTCATCTGTGTCTGTGCCGAAAGTGCACATATACTCATAAAAAAGGCACACGTAATCCAAATTCGTTTCATGTCTTTTTGTTTATCTTGGGGTTGATCTGATCATCGCTATTTAGGCAGGTTGAATGCCACTTTGAGTTCTTCCATCTGTACATCCGACATTCCTTCCGGTACAAATCCCATGGAGCGGGCGGTCAGGTAGATCTGTGCCGACTTGGAGAGCGTATCGATACTATCGAATGCTTCCATAATGTCTTCGCCCACGGCACAGACACCGTGTTTTTCCCACATCACCACGTCGTACTCCTCCAGCTGGTCGATGGTGGCGTCGGCCAGTTCGATGGAGCTGGGCAACTGATAAGGCACAACGCCCAGTCCGCGGGGACAGAATGCCCGTGTCTCCGGGATCATGCTCCACAACAACCGGGTCAGTACATCCTTTTCCAGAAAGGGAGCATGGTGGGTCATGGCCACCAGATCAATGGGATGTGTATGAATCGCGGCTTTGTAGGACGATCCTTTGCCGATCGGGTAATTGTGCATAGACAGATGCGCAGGCAGTTCCGAGGTGGGCTTCACCGGATGGTCGGCAATGATCTCGTAACTGGCACAGTCGTCACAGATACGGATCACCGCACCGTTGTCCATGGGTCTGCGGGCCAGATCGCGCATCCGCTTGTTGGTCCCTTTGCAAAAGAAATATCTGCCTTTCAGATGGGGCAGTTCCTTACCGATCGGCATACGGTCACTGATGGCCGGTAAGGCACGGATCTCCGCGTCTACCGCATCGGTGATATTGATGGTTATGTTGCCACCGTTGCGCTCGGCCCATCCCTTCTGCCAGAGATAGCCTGCGACCTCGGCCACGTCGGCTATCTGACGAGCCAGTTCCGGGCGATTTTCTAAAATTGATTTCATGAAAATATTTACAATTTAGTTCCTTCGTCATGACCCATTCTTTGATTCTTAACATCAAGGTAAGTTGACGATTTACAATTTACGATTGAACATGCGATTATTTATAAAGAGTTATGTACAGGGTTCATATACATGTAGAGACGCACGCCGTGCGTCTCCGCGGTGTACACCCCATACAGCCATGGGATTTTCCGCGGTGTCCTTCTTCACAAAACAGGTAATATCTCCCTGTGCGGTGACTATCCATGCGGAATCTGTTCCCATACGGTATGCCGATACGCACCTTTCCGGATTGGACCTGGCCTGCTGAGACGCACGCCGTGCGTCTCTACAAGTGGATGAGAACCATATATTGGTGATATAGACATAATTGTTTCTGATCTATTTCTTATGATCTGCGAAACAGGTACGATGATACATGGATTTACGATATATGATACAAAACACGGCATGTATTCCCTTGTGTGGGATTTGCTTTTCCCATACAATGGATCAAGTCCTCAACCATATACATAAAACAGTAGCCACAGGCAACTTAAATCGTACATCGTAAATCAGTAAATCGTACATCTATTGCTGTGCCATCGCCACCACCCCGATCGAAGAGATCAGGATCAATAACCCTGCGAGAAGTACCGCGATGGTAGAGGTACCGGCTCCTTTCCATTCTTTCAGGAGAATGCCCCAGACATTGCTGAACGTTACATTCAGCGACATGAGGATGCTCCAGGAGAAGGCCAGCAGGATCGGACTTCCGGTGAGGAAGCTCTTTCCCATTTCCAGACCGAAGAACTGCGAATACCAGAGCACCCCGGCCAACGCGCAGAAAAGTACATTGTTGAGAAGCACATTTCCTTTGACGGAGAAATAGTCTTTACCCGTCTGGTTCCGGATATTCTGCTGGATGCAGTAGCAAGCATTGGTCACGAATCCTCCCAACGTTACCAGGAAGATCACAGGCAAGCCTGCGTACAACGCCTCTACCCCGCCTGCCAGTGCAGCTTCTTTGATGGGAGTACCGGCATCCAGTCCCAGGGCGAAACAGGCACTCATCACTCCGGCAAGCAGCGCGACAAGTAATCCTTTGGTCAGGGCAAAGTCTTTGACAGCCGCGCGTTTTTCTTCCTCGGTCATGTGGCGGGAACGCAGGCTACCGGCATAACCGATCACAGCGATGCCCGCCAGTGTGATACACACACCGATCAGCAACATCAGCCCTTCGCCGCGCAACAGGTCTTTCCCGGCAAACAGAGCCGGGAAGAGCGTTCCGAAAGCCGCGCAGGTACCCAGCGCGATACTCTGTCCGAGTGCTACCCCGAGGTAACGCATACTCAGACCAAAGGTAAGTCCGCCCACCCCCCACAGAATACCGTAGATAATAGCGGACAAAGCGCCACCCGCTCCCCAGAGAGCAAACAGGTTACTCCCCGCCGGAATGGCAAGCAATGCTCCCAGCAAAGGGAAAACCAGCCAGGCAAAGATCCCCTGGGTGAGCCAGAAACTCTCCCACGACCATTCTTTTACTTTCTTGATAGGCACATAAGAACTGCTTTGTCCGAAACTGCCGATGGCAATGATAAGAAGTCCGATCAGTGTATTCATGTTTTTTCTTATTTAGGCGATTTTAAGTTTTAAGTTATAAGTTTTAAGTTATAAGCAGTAAGTTTTAGTGCATGGTTGTTTCAGTGATACATTTTTACTATCTGCAAGGGAGGTAAAAGTTCTAAGTTTTAAGTTATAAGTTATAAGTTTTAGTGGATGTTTTTTAGTAATACATTCTTCATATCCCCAAGTACTTAAAATTCAGAGCTTACAACTGACTACTTAATAAAACTTATTTCCGAATGGTACTTAAAACTCAGAACTTAAAACTTACTACTTAATAATCAAACTTATCCCGCATGGTACTTAAAACTTAAAACTTAAAACTTAGAACTTAGAACTTAAAACTTAGAACTTAGAACTTAATTCCTTTTCAGTGTCACTTCCGTTTCGTATTTCCGGATCTCCGCGATGTACTCTTCGCCTACCGGGACGTCGTTTCTCAGGCAGAACATATCCCATACAGCATTCCAGGGAAGTCCTTTGGCCTCTTCGAGCAATGCCAGACGTTCGAAAAGCTGATCGTTGGCTTCGTACGCGCGCAACTGCGCTATGGGTTCCAGCAGCGCCTGAAGCACGCACTTCTGTGTGGCGCGGGTACCTACCACATAGGCTCCGATGCGGTTGATGCTGGCATCGAAATAGTCCAGACCGAAGTGTACCCGGTCCAGTGCGTTGCTGCGTACGATCTCTTTGGCCAGATCCAGGGTATCGTCGTTCATGGTAGTCACATGGTCACTGTCCCAGCGGATCGGACGGCTCACGTGCAGCATGATCTCCGGTGTATAGAGCAACAGACAGGAGATCTTATCCGCCACACTTTCGGTCAGGTGGAAATGTCCGGTATCCAGCGTCACCATCTTGTTGTACTTCGCTCCGTAGCCCAGGTAGAAGTCATACGAACCTACCGTGTAACTTTCCAGACCGATACCGAACAGTTTCGCCTCAATACAATCTTTCATATGTTCATACTTCGTCTCAAAGATCTCGTCGAGCGACTGCTTGAGCAACTCCCGGTAGCGCAGGCGGTTCACGGTCTGATCCTTGCTGCCGTCGTGCACCCAGATGTTCATGATGCAGGGATCTCCCTGGAATTGTCCCATCGCCTCCGCTATGGCGCGGCTGCGTTTGGTGTGTTCGATCCAGAAATTACGTATCTCATCGTCGGGATGAGCCAGGGTCAGGTTGCCACTCTTCGGATGCGAGAACGAGGTAGAGTTGAAGTCGAGATACATACGATTCTCCTTCGCCCACTCCATCCAGCTCCGGAAGTGCGCAGGTTCGATCTGGTCACGGTCTACCACCTGGTCACCGAAATCGCCGTACGTAGCGTGCAGGTTGAGGCGATGCCGGGCAGGGATGTAGCGGGTCGCTTTCAGGATATCCTGACGCAGTTCGTCTATGTTGCGCGCCTTACCCGGATGATTGCCCGTAGCCTGGATGCCGCCGGTGAGCTGACCGTCTGTATTCTCAAATCCGGTCACATCATCCGCCTGCCAGCAGTGCAGCGAGATGGAAACGTTCTGTAACTCCCGCAATGCTTTTTCTACATCTACTCCTACCGCGGCATAACGTTCTGCGGCAATCTCATAGGCTTTCTGAATCCATTCTTGTTTCATACTGAATACTATGTTTACTGTTTATATATTATGGTCATATCTCTGTGTCACCCCAAGATAGTGTTCATATCCTTTTTGCCACATCTCCCGGTCCTGCGGTTCAAAACGGCTGAGCGGGAGGGAGCGGCTGATGAGCCGGCGCATTCCGTCCATCGTACTGCCTTTACCGGCAGCCATGGCCTGCACCATGATGTTACCGATAGAAGTCGCTTCACACGGTCCGGCTACCACCGGAACCCCGGTAGAGTTGGCCGTAAACCGGTTCAACAGATCGTTGCGACTGCCCCCGCCGATCACGTGCAGTACCTCGATCGGATGTCCGGCCAGTCCGGCCAGGTTTTCCAGTACCTGCCGGTAGCGCAGTGCCAGGCTGTCGAAAATACAGCGCACCATTTCTCCCCGGCTTTCCGGCACAGGTTGTCCGCTCCGGCGGCAGTAGGTACGGATCGCCTCCGGCATATCCGGAGGATTGGCAAACAGCGCGTCATCCGGGCAGACTAAGCTACGGAAAGGCTCTGCCGCCTCTGCCTCCGCGATCAGCTGCGGGTAGGAAACCTCTTCCCAGTGCAGGCGGCAACGCTCCAGCAGCCACATGCCGCAGATATTCTTCAACAGACGGATGGTACCACCTACTCCTCCTTCGTTGGTAAAGTTCAGCGCCTCTGTCTCCGGTGTGATCACCGGCTCTGCCGTTTCTATTCCCATAAGCGACCAGGTACCACTGCTCAGGTAGGCAAACCGGGGATGCGTGGCCGGGACCGCTGCTACGGCAGATCCGGTATCGTGCCCTGCTACCGCGACTACGGGAATGGCTCCCAGACCAGTCTGCCGCTGCACTTCTTCGGTGAGCGTACCGATCACCTCACCCGGCCGAACAAAGCATCCGAAGTGCTCCCGGGTCAGCCCAAGCGCGTCCAGCAGTTCAGTTTCCAGTTCACAGGTACGCGCGTTCACCAATTGCGCCGTGCTGGCAATGGTATATTCGGTCACCGCCTCTCCCGTGAGCATATAACTCAGGGCATCGGGCATGAATAAGATCTTTTTCGCGGCAGCCAGCCCGCTGTCGTTGTTGCGTCGCATCGCATCCAGCTGGAACAGAGTGTTGAAGTTCATCACCTGTATGCCTGTCAGGGTATACACCCGGCTACCGGGTACCCGGCTGAAAAAGACATCCGGCGCTCCTGCCGTATGAGGATCCCGGTAGGCATAGGGCTGACGAAGGATATGTCCGTCGGCTCCGATACAGACAAAATCGACTCCCCAGGTATCTATCCCGATGGAAAGCGGCGTGATCCCTCTGCGGGCCACGATCTTCAGCCCTTCCAGGATCTGTCTGTAAAGCGCGAAAATATCCCAGTATACATGTCCGCCGACTTCGGTCAGGGGATTCGGGAAACGATGGATCTCTTCTATGTCCAGCCCTTTTCCGGAAAAAGAGCCAATGATGGTACGGCCACTGGTGGCACCTAAGTCTATAGCAAAAAAACAGGAATTCATCCCAGGTTGCGATTAAAGGTAATATACTGATGATTTCATCTTCACGTGTGCCAGAGAAGTACCGACCTGATCAGAGCAGAGCAGACATATCCTTCGCGGCTACCGCATACGGATGTGCTCCTCTTTCGGGAGAAACAGGTCGCAGGATCGGTGGATAGGGTGCGTCCGGCAACTACCGTCCATACCCCTGACGGGCGGATCTGTGTGGGCTTGTTCTTCAGGGTATACTTCATATTCGTGTCAGCTACGATCAGAGGATACAAAAATAGGGGATGGCTCCCCTATTTTCCCTAACCTTTTTGATCGAAAGGGTGCATGATTTGGCAAACAGCGAGCAGGTCTGAGACGCCGTTACCACTCATTTTTAAGGTTGCAGCCCTTGTATGGATTCGCTGTGTCTTACCACAAAAGGTTTTCCTTCTTCTGTCCGGATAGTCACCTCTTTCAGGGTTACGTCTTTGCAATAGATAAACTCGGCTCCCAGTTTAGCGGTGATCGTTACCCTTTCGAGGGTAATATGTTTAATCGGCATTTCGGGCAGTCCGTTGAAAAACAGCGCGCGACGGGCTCCCGCGCACACTAAGTCTTCGATATGGATGTTGCGAAACGCAGGAGTGGTATCGTCTACCGGAAGAGGCTCTACGGCAGCCGGAACGGTCTCTCCGCTCTCCAGGACTTCCACGGCCGACTTTCCTCCGTAGTACAGGTTGAAGGTCACCGGCTCGGTGGGGATATCCATCGTGGAGACCTGACGTATCCAGATATTCTCTACCACACCGCCCCGCCCCCGGGTACTCTTGAAACGAAGGCCCACGTCTGTACCCAGGAACTGACAGTTGCTCACGGAGACATTGCGTACTCCCCCGCTCATCTCACTACCCACGACAAATCCTCCGTGACCTTTGAATACGGTGCAACCGTCGATCACCACATTTTCACACGGACGGGCCCGGCGGCGACCATCCGCGTCTTTCCCACTCTTGAGGCAGATACCATCGTCGCCCACATCGAAGGTAGAGTTTACGATCAACGCGTTGCGGCACGATTCCAGATCCAGTCCGTCGCCGTTCTGCGCAAAGCTGGGATTGCGTACCTGTATCTCTTCAATGAGCACATTCTCACACATCAGCGGATGCAGGTTCCAGGCCGGAGAGTTCTGGAAGATCACTCCCTGCAACCAGACATTCTTACATCCGATGAGGCTCACCATCACCGGACGCAGGAAATGGCGTACGCTCTGCCACTCTTCTTCCGTAGTCAGGTGCTGAGGCACGTTCATGTTGCTGATGGTATCTCCTTTCAGGGTTTCCGGATAGGGAAACCAATAGGTCGGACGTTTGTATACCCCACCCCGCGCGATGGTCTTGTTCCATTTGCTTTCGGTCACCTTCTCCCGTTTCAGGGGTCGCCAGAAGTGTCCGTTCCCGTCGATGGTTCCCTGTCCGGTAATGGCTACGTCCGTCAGGTCGCGTCCGGAAACCGGCGACTGGCAACGACGGGTATCCAACCCTTCGAACACGGTCTCTACCAACGGATAGAGGTCCACATCCGGGGAGAAGAGGATCACCGCTCCTTTTTCCAGGTGCAGGTTGATCCGGCTTTCCAGTACGATCGGTCCGGTGAACCATATGCCCGCGGGGACAGTGAGCCGGCCTCCGCCCTGGTCCGCTAAGCTACGGATAGCCGCGGCAAAGGCTTCGGTACAGAGATCCGTTCCGTTGCCTACCGCGCCAAAGTCGGTAAGTTTCACTTCCCGGTCGGGAAAGCGGGGAGCCTCTACCCGGGGCATATCGAAAGGAAGATCCCGGTAGAGGGATTCGTGTGGGTAACTCTCCTGCCGGCAGGAAGTGAAAGACAGGATCAGCAGGAAGAAACTTAATGGATAAATTGGTTTCATCAGGAGTGGGTTCTGTTGTATGTGAATATTTTTCTGATTTCTTTTGTTTCCATTCACTGTGTCCGGTGAAAGATGTGCTCAACCCTGGTCAGAAAATGTATGGGTTTCCTGTAGAGACGCATGGCGTGCGTCTCCGTGGTGTACGTCCAACCCAAAAGAGTGGTGTCTCCGCGGTGTACGCTTCCATTATACAGGTATGATAGGGTTTTCCATACAGGTTATATTCCCATTCGGCACGCCGAGACGCACGCCGTGCGTCTCTACAAGTGGGTGCTTATACTGAATTACATCCATTTTACCCTATTCTTTGGTATGAATAACCCAATCCTATGGATGCCCAAAGGACAACCCGTACATTGTAATTGACTTTGCTGACCGCCTGGTTGGTTACGCCGATCTCCGATGGACTGCGTCAACCGTCGGTTCAGTACATTGCAGCTATCTTCACTGGCCCCAGCAAGCCACTGGGTACCGGATCCCAATGTCCGTACCCGGTGGATTTATAGTTTATGTCTACCAGATTGATCTCTTTGAATTTTCTCCAGGGTATTCCCTGACGATCCATATCCGCGATGCGGTTGGCAGGCAGGTTGGTCACTTCTATCTCGATGAGATTTTCCCCGGGACGCAGGTATCTGCCGATCCGGCAGCGGTAAGGGACAGCAAACAGCACGGCGACCTCTTCTCCATTGATACGTACCCGGGCACTTTCGTACACCTCTCCCAGATCCAGCAGCCACTCTTTGGCAACCGTATCGGTCACTTCAAAGGTCTGGCTATAACAGGCGGTAGCCATTGTACATGCCGCATTCTCTGCCGCCAGCGCTGTCCACGACCCCAACAAGACTTCGGTGGGCGCGTCCGTCACTTCGGGTACACTCTCCACGAACCGGAACTTCCAGTATCTGTCCAGGCTGATCTTCTCCGTCTCTCCCTCCAGGTAGTTCCACTCCTGTTCGTCTACATCTGTCTGCGCGTATGTCCGCAGGATCACCGACTCACCGGAAGCCAGCTGAAGGTATACCTCTGCCTGTCCGTTGTGCTGCCGCAGACGGGCTTTTCCTTTTTCCCCGGTCATCGGATCGTACAAAACAGCGGAAGTCGCGGGTACGGCCAACGGGATCCAGCCGTCTGTATCCTGAGCACACAAGGCTGAAATAAAATAATGGTGACCTTCCGGATTGCGCCGACGGATCATACTGAGCTTATGTTCACTCTTCATACGTTCCGGTAACGCACCGGTCTTTCTGAGTGAATAGCTACTCAGTGAAGGGCTATCCTCCAGGATCAATCCGGCAGGACAATTGTACCTCAACTTTTCAATAGCCGCCTGACGTTCCATCCGATCTTTCCATCCGGGCACGTCATACGGAGGATATTTATAATCAAAAACAATCGATGCTCCTTCCCGGGCGAGTTGGAACAGTCTGGCTGCTACATCTTCCGGCATACAATCTGTCGACTTGGGTACGATCAGCCCTTTATAGGAAGTCCCTCCGGGAGTGATCAGCTTCCCGTCCCGACAGATCAGTTCCCGGACAAACTGATCCGATATATAATCCAGATCGTACCCGGCATCGCAGATATACTGCACCGTCTCAATAAATTTCGGAGCACGTTTTGCCATTTTATGGATGTCAAACAACATCAAGGTTTCGTCTATAAAGATATTACTCCAGAGACCATGCACAGGCAGATAGAGCAGGAAATCATTGTCCGGTTCTCCCATCTGCAGGAAACTCTGGCAACGGCTCACGTAGTCGAAGAAAGCCGGAGCATCCCGCCAGAACGAGTTTGTCGGACTCATGTCCACACTGGCATAGAACTTCCAGCCCGGCCACTCCGCGTCACGCGGCGAATAGGTGATTCCGTGAAAATAGGTACGGTTCACTCCGGCTACGAACAACAGGTCGATCTCCGGTTTGCATTGAGAAAGGGAGGTGCGGAAATGTTCAGTCAGCCACGTAAAGGCCTCTGCCGAGGTATAAGGCTTTCCGGTAAGGTGTGCCGCCGACGAGGCATACTTCAGCATCGAAAGGTCGGAGTCATTGGGCCGGGTGAGCGAATCTCGCCGCAAGCCCCGGATGCCGAAATCCGTTATACCAAACCCTTCACATTCGGGTACATCTACCGCCGCGTACAGGTCGATCAGGTTGCCCGGCGAGCCATGTGCCTGGCTACGCGTCCGGACACCGTGGCTGTGTGCCCAATCGGTCCATTGCATGGTAAAGTTTTCCAGTAAAAGTTCCGACAAGGTCTCCCGGTAATCACAGAAGATCGCCCGGGTCAGTTTGTTTTTATGCAACAGCCAGCGAGGGATAGGGGTGCTGGACAAGACACTCGCGCGTTGGACTTCAAGGGAAGTTTCCTGCCTGTCCAGGAATTCCGGAAGGTAGTTCTCCAGTTTATATCCCCGGCGCCAGGCAAACTCATCGAAGAAACCTTCGGTCCAGTCGGCTTTGTACACCTCGTACGAGTCATTGAAAAGATCATGCGGATAGGGGGTGGAGGTACGTGCAAAAGCCTCTTCAAAACGTTGCAGGTAGTTGCGGACGGCACGGGCAGAGAAATGATCCATGACATACCCTTCTCCCCCGGGAGCAGCCCGTTTTACTTTCTGCAGCGTTTTCCCGCAGAAAGCCGCGATGATCCGCCATTCCCCGGTTCCGGAAGGAGCCTTCCATTCCAGTGTGCCGTCCGGGTTGACCCGCTCAGTCAGATCCCTTACCCGCTCCCTTCTTTCTTTGGTATAGCCGCCCCAGGGAGTGTCGGGAGAAGGAAATGCCATGACCCGTTCCAGACGGGCATAGGGAAGCTGGTTTTTATCCTCAACCTGGATCTTACCCTGGAATTTCTTCCCTGCCCTAACCCGGTACTCTGTGACATACAGGCGACAGGCCGCGTCATCGATACTTACTTCCGGCCCTCCGAACGGCCAGCCTGTACCCATGTTCATATCGATCTGTAGCCCGAGTCGTTCTCCTTCTTCCCAGGTATGCCGCACCATCTCCATCCATTCGTCGGAAAGATGAGGCAACTCTTTGTCGTCCATCCCTTGCACACCGTAGATCGGAGTGATCTCCAGAGCACCCAGCCCGGCACGGGCATACTCTTCCAGGTTGTAGGTCAGGTTGTCCCGGTCTACCGCGCTACCCATCCACCACCAGCGGGCACCGGGACAGGATTCCGTCCGTATTTCTGGCCAGCCGGTTTGCTGGGCCTGTACAGAGAGACTGGTCATAGCCAGGAAAAGAAAAAAGAAGCGGTTGTAAGGTATCTTCATATAGCGTTCTTTCTATGTGTTCCACAAGTACAGAGAAAACACAATCCGGAGCAAAATTTACTTCGGATGCGCGGAGGCGCATGTTGTATGTTACAAATATATAGAAATTTACGATTTGACAATTTACGATTTACGATTGAAATTACATTGTAGTAGGGTGGCATCCACCTGTAGAGACGCACGGCGTGCGTCTCCGCGACCTACGTCCAATAAAAAGTGTGCATCTCCTGGATATATGCCTTCACTAAATCAGATATATCCTGTGGTGTTTTGACCACCCAGACGGCATATATTTCCATTCGGCACGCGGAGACGCACGCCGTGCGTCTCTACAAGTGGATGCTACCTTACAATGTAACTTCAATTGTAAATCGTAAATCGTCCATTCGTAAATCTTTTCATTTTCCCAGTTCCAGGCACCCCATGATAAAAGGTCCTGTCGCTTTGGCATCGTTGTCCCGCATCTTCTCACCGATATAATATTCAAAGCTACCGTCGCGATAGGGATGTCCGCCCAGGCCACCGACCTGGCAACAGCGGGTCAGCGTCAGGGTACCATCCGGATTTTCAACAAGTAATTTCTCTTTCAGACCGTTGAACGCTTTTTCCGCGACCTTCCGGTATTCCGGGCCGATATAACCTTTGTTCACCGCTTTGGCATAGGCATACATACACTGTGTGGTGACGGATGCCTCCGGGAAGTTCCCTTCCCGTTCGGGCTGGTCGAGTACCTGATACCAGAGTCCGGATTTGTCCTGATATTTCGGCAGGGCATCCGCCAGTCCCTGTATCCAGGAGATCATTTCGGCGCGGGCGGGATGCTGTTGGGGAATGTAGTCCAGCGCATCTACCAATGCCATGTACCACCAGCCGATACTCCGACCCCAGAAGTTGGGAGAATGTCCCGTCTGCGGATCGGCCCACCGCTGGCTCTTGCTCTCGTCCCAGGCATGGTGGTACAATCCGGTCTTTTCGTCATACATATGTTTGTGACAGAGTCTGAACTGCTTCACCGCCTCTTCGATCCATTCCGGCTGGTCGAATTCCGCTCCATAACGCGCCAGGAAAGGAGAAGCCATATACAAACCGTCGAGCCAGATCTGGTGCGGATAGATCAGCTTGTGCCAGTAGGCCCCTTCCAGCGTACGGGGGTGATTTTTCATCTGGCGGATCAGCGATTCCATTCCCAGCTTGTACTTCTCTTTTCCAGTGACCCGGTACAGATCGAACAGAACCTTGCCCGAGTTGATGTAATCTATATTGTACGTCTCCACATGGTGCAGGTGGATCACTCCCTCGTCGTTGATCAGAGAATCGGCCCATTGCTCCACATAATCAAAATAGCGCTGCTCGCCCGTAGCCTCCCACATACGCAGCATGGCACAGCATCCTACGCCCTGCGCGTATCCGAAGAAAAGACGTTTGCCATGATCTAATTGCCAGGCTTCCGGAAAACGGCGCATTTCCGAGTCGGCAAACTAGCGGGCATACGTATCCGGCGCGAAGTCGTCCGTACGGAAAGGAACGGCAGGCAGTCCGGCACCGTTGCACAGGTTGACCCGGAAGAATGTTCCGTATCCGTAGCGCACGGCTACCGGTTCCGCGACCTGCGGAGCAGAAACCTTCAGGCTATTGTCTCCTGTGATCACAGCCGTAGCCGGATAGAAGCGCGCGTCGGCACCCGAAACAAAGAATCCGTTGACAGCCTCGCCGTCCGAAGTACACAGCCCTCCGTCTGTATAGTCAAAAGCCACTGTTACTTCCGGACCATTTACGTGCATGCTTTTGTATAAAGGTCCGGAATAAGTCACCTGCTTATGGTATTGTTCAGCAAGTGCCCAGTTAGCCAGCCGCTCTCCGACCGGCCGCTTGTCGCGGGGATGAATATCGGTAGAATCGGCCACATCCGTGGCCACCACCATTCCTGTATGGGGTACATGCTGCCAGGTTTTCAGTTGAGCTTCCCGGATACCTGCCGGTTGCCTGTAATGCGGAGCGATCTGCACAAAATAGAAGGGCAGTTCCGGTTGCTTCCAGGCCGCGCGCCAGCTACCGATCAGATCTGTAAACACCTCCTGATAGTCTTCGTAACGGATCGCGTTGGACTCTCCCTGATACCAGATAGTGCCACGTATGGTATAAGGAATCAGGGGAGCGATCATACCGTTCCACAACGTAGCAGGCACTTTGCATTCATCCTTCTTACGCTTCACCTGCGCGGCGGCGAACTCTTCCAGTACACCGCTGTACAACGGTTTGCTCTCCATCACCGGCAAGGGGATCCACGATTCGGCATGAGTGCCGCCCCAGGTAGACTGGATCAGCCCCACCGGTATGCCGGTTTCTTTGTATAATTTACGTCCGAACGTAAATCCGACAGCGGTAAAATCTTTCAGGTTTTCCGGTTTACATACAACCCACCGTCCCACACAATCGTCCTTTTCCCCGTCCGGAGCCAGCTGGTGCTCCACATGGAACAACCGGACCCCTGGATAATCGGCGTCTGTGAGTTCCTCTTCTTCCCCGATCATGCCGGTCTTCCACTTCATCTGCGGATCACGCATCACCGGGAACTCCATATTGGACTGTCCGCCACAGAGCCATACCTCACCGATCAGTACATGGTTCAGAGTAAGGGTGTTCCTGCCGGAGACAGTGATCTGTTGCCCGGTACAAGCCGCGGGAGTATCGAGTTCCAGGGCCCATCTGCCTTCGGCGGATGCCTGAGCGGTATACGAACGATTGTTCCAGGAGACGGCAACAGTTACCGCTTCACCCGGAGAGGCTTTGCCCCAGACAGCCACCCGGCTGTTTTGCTGCAAGACCATATGATCTGAAAAGAGAGCGGGAAGAGAGACCTGCGCCTGCAAGGGCAGCAGGCCCAACAGTACAAACAGGAAGATCGCCGCAGAGCGAAAAAGGCTGAGAGATCTGTGGAGAGACCCTGTAAGAGGGCATACATATACATCTCCGCGCGTCTTATGCCCGCTTCTGTAAAACGGTTCCTGTGGTGGATTAATCAAGTGAATGTTCATGGTTCTGTGTGTTTATCAGGTTCACGCTACAAAAATAACCCATTCAGTGAGTCCACCCGGTCCGTATTTTGACGGTAATCTTATGTGTTTTGCCACTTCGTCCGAACCATTATGCATTATTTTTATATAAAAAGGAAGAAAAAAGGGCCATTTATGCATATTCTTTCCGGAATATTCCCTAATTTTGCGGCGATCTTAGAATAATTATACAGAAATGAAGAAGAAAGCCAGCCGGTTAGACGCCATCAAGATGATTATCTCCAGCCAGGAAATAGGCTCACAGGAAGAACTGCTTCAGGCTCTTTCTGCCGAAGGGTTCGAGCTTACTCAGGCCACGCTGTCACGAGACCTGAAACAGCTGAAAGTGGCCAAAGCAGCCAGTACCCATGGTAAATACGTATATGTATTGCCCAACGATATTATGTACAAACGGGCCACAGGGATGAGCGCGACGGAAATGGTGATGAATACCGGTTTTGTATCTCTGGAATGTTCCCGCAACATAGCTGTGATCAAGACACGGCCGGGATATGCGAGCAGCATGGCGTATGACATAGATAAAACGGAATTCAACGAGATCCTGGGCACGGTGGCAGGGGATGATACGATCATTCTGGTGCTGCGTGAAGAGGTACAGCCCGACCAGGTGCGCACGCTGCTTTCGACAATCATACCGTCTCTCTGACCTGATACGTAACGATACCAAGTACCGACAGAAGTAATGGATATAAAGATAGATGTCATGGTGGCCGACTCTTCGCATGAGGTATATGTCGACACCATCCTGGATACGATCACCGAGGCCGCGAAAGTACGCGGTACAGGGATTGCCAAACGCACGCATGAATATGTAACGCAGAAAATGAAAGAGGGCAAAGCCATCATCGCGTTGCATGGCGATGAGTTTGCCGGTTTTTGTTACATCGAGAGCTGGGGCAACAAGCAATATGTAGCTAACTCGGGACTGATCGTCGTGGAGAAATTCCGCGCGCAGGGACTTGCCAAGCGCATCAAACAGGCGGCTTTCACGCTCTCCCGCCTGCGGTGGCCCAACGCGAAACTGTTTGGTCTTACGAGTGGCGGAGCCGTGATGAAGATCAATACGGAACTGGGATATGTCCCGGTCCCTTTTTCTGAACTGACAGACGACGAAGCGTTCTGGAAAGGATGCGAAGGGTGTGTCAACCACGATGTATTGCTGCGTACCGAACGGAAATACTGCATCTGTACGGCCATGCTGTACGATCCGGAAAAACATACAGAGGAAGCCCTGGCTGCTACACAAACAAAAGTTCCCGGACAGGAGACAACAGCCGGATAGAAATTCGTTAGAGAAAAATTAAACGCATGAAAATATGAAGAAAAAAGTTGTATTGGCATTCAGCGGAGGTTTGGATACCTCTTTCTGTGCCATGTATCTCGCCCAAGAGAAAGATTGCGAAGTCTATACCGCCATTGCCAATACCGGCGGGTTCAGTGAAGAGGAACTGCAATCCATTGAGGAAAGAGCCTACAAACTGGGCGCGGTAAAGCATGCCACCATCGACGTGACACAGGACTATTACAACAAGAGCATCAAATACATGATCTTCGGTAATGTACTGCGCAACGGTACGTATCCGATCTCTGTGAGTTCGGAACGTATCTTCCAGGCGATCGCTATCGCCAACTATGCCCGGGAGATCGGCGCGGATGCCATTGCTCACGGAAGTACGGGAGCGGGCAACGACCAGATCCGGTTCGACCTCACGTTTGATGTCCTGGCTCCGGGCATCGAGATCATCACCCCGACCCGGGACATGGTACTGACCCGTGAATACGAGATCAACTATCTGAAAGAGCATGGTTATGAAGCGGATTTCGTGAAGATGGAGTATTCGATCAACAAAGGACTCTGGGGAACTTCTATCGGTGGAAAAGAAACCTTAGACAGTGCGAAGACCCTGCCTGAAGAAGCGTATCCTTCACAGGTGACCGCGGAAGGTACGGAACTATTGACACTGGAATTTAAAGAAGGCGAGATCTGCGCGGTGAATGGTGAAGTGTTCGACGACAAGGTGAAAGCGATCAATCAGGTAGAAGAGATCGGAAGCAAATACGGCATCGGACGGGATATGCACATCGGAGATACGATCATTGGGATCAAAGGCCGTGTCGGCTTCGAAGCGGCTGCGCCGCTGTTGATCATCAACGCACACAAGATGCTGGAAAAGCATACCCTGAGCAAATGGCAGCAGTACTGGAAAGACCAGGTGGGCAACTGGTACGGTATGTTCCTCCACGAAGCGCAGTACCTCGAACCGGTGATGCGGGATATCGAAGCGATGTTGCAGTCTTCCCAGCGCAATGTCAACGGAACGGTAAGTATCCTCCTGCGTCCTTACAGTTATACACTGGTGGGTGTGGAATCCTCTTTCGACCTGGTAAAAACCGATTTCGGCGAATACGGCGAAGTACAGAAAGGCTGGACCGCGGAAGACGCGAAAGGATTTACAAAGATCCTTTCTACTCCGTTGCGCGTATATTATGCGAACCAAAAAAAGAATGGTAAAGAAGAGATCTAACATAACATACACATGATTAAAGCAGGAATTATCGGCGGTGCTGGTTATACGGCAGGAGAACTGATCCGTTTGCTGATCAACCACCCCGACGCGGAGATCGTCTTTATCAACAGTACAAGCAATGCGGGCAATCGCATTACGGATGTACACGAAGGTCTCTATGGAGAGTGTGATCTCGTTTTCACAGACCAGTTGCCGCTGGACGAGATTGATGTGCTCTTCTTTTGTACGGCACACGGCGATACAAAGAAATTTATAGATAGCCACAACCTTCCGGAAGGACTGAAGATCATCGACCTGTCTACGGACTATCGCATCAAAAGCGAGGAGCATGATTTCCTCTACGGACTGCCGGAATTGAACCGCCGGGCGATCTGCAAAGCAGACCGGGTAGCCAATCCGGGATGCTTCGCTACGTGTATCCAGCTGGCACTCCTCCCGCTGGCCAAACACCTGATGCTGAACGATGACGTGATGGTAAATGCCATCACGGGAAGTACCGGGGCAGGCGTGAAACCGGGTGCCACCAGCCACTTCAGCTGGCGCAACAACAACATAAGTGTCTATAAGGCTTTTTCGCACCAGCACGTACCGGAGATCAAACAATCCCTGAAACAGTTGCAGAACAGTTTTGATTCGGAGATCGATTTCATTCCTTACCGGGGAGATTTCCCGCGCGGGATCTTCGCGACATTGGTGGTGAAATCGAAAACAGACCTGTCGGAGCTGACACGTATCTACGAAGAGTACTACGAGAAAGACTCCTTTGTACATATCGTGGATAAGAACATTGACCTCAAACAGGTTGTTAATACCAACAAGTGTCTGATCCATCTGGAGAAACACGGGGATAAGTTGTTTATCATCTCCTGTATCGACAACCTGCTGAAAGGGGCTTCGGGGCAGGCGGTACACAATATGAACCTGATGTTCAACCTGGAAGAGACAGTAGGTCTGAAATTGAAACCAAGCGCGTTCTGATTTACGATTGAACCATTTACGATGTACGATTGGAATTACATCGTAGAGTGGCATCCACCTGTAGAGACGCACGGCGTGCGTCTCCGCGATACAGGTCCAACAAAGGAGGGCATGCGTCTCTGCGACACAAGTCCAACAAAGTAGCACGCATCTCCGCGACACAACTCCGGCACAGGTATCCATCGTCTGTAACGGCACAGAGATCTTCTCTACGGCATACCGGTTCCTTAGTCTGGCAGCCCCGTACGGAGAGGAGAAACACCTGGAAACAGGATGACGTACACCTTGAACTTACCATTCCGGAGAAAACAAACGTTCCCGGCCTGTTCAAGCCGGTGGCCCGGAAGGGTTCCCGGGAAAAGTAAAAACTAAAACCCATTCGATATGAATTTATTCGACGTATATCCGCTTTTCGACATCAACATCGTATCCGGCAAAGGGTGCCAGGTATGGGATGAGAACGATGTGGAATACTTAGACCTTTACGGAGGCCACGCTGTGATATCCATCGGCCACTCTCATCCGCACTATGTGAAGATGATCAGTGACCAGGTAAGTAAACTGGGATTCTATTCCAATTCGGTTGTGAACAAACTGCAACAGGAAGTAGCCCGCCGGCTGGGCATACTATCGGGATATGAAGACTACTCCCTGTTCCTGATCAACTCCGGCGCGGAAGCCAATGAGAACGCCCTGAAACTAGCCTCGTTCCACAACGGTCGTAAACGGATCGTCAGCTACTGCCAATCGTTCCACGGACGCACGTCACTCACCGTTCAGGCTACGGACAATCCGAAGATCGTGGCACCGATCAACGCCACCGGACACATCACCTTCCTGCCCCTCAACGATACGGAAGCGATGAAAGCCGAACTGGCCAAAGGAGATGTCTGCGCCGTGATCATTGAAGGCATACAAGGTGTCGGAGGCATCAAACTACCCGACGACAGTTTCCTTCAGGAACTGAGCAAGACCTGTACAGAGACCGGCACTGTACTGATCTTAGACGAGATACAAAGCGGCTACGGCCGTTCGGGAAAGTTCTTTGCCCATCAATACGCCGGTATCCGTCCGGACCTTATCACCGTAGGAAAAGGGATCGGCAACGGATTCCCTATGGCGGGAGTACTGATCAGTCCGATGTTCGAGGCCGTACACGGAATGCTGGGTACTACCTTCGGAGGGAACCACCTGGCCTGTGCCGCCGCCTTAGCCGTGATGGATGTGATGGAAGAAGAGGACCTGATCGGACGGACCGCGACTGTGGGCAACTACCTGATGGAAGAACTCCGGAAATTCCCGCGGATCAAAGAGGTCCGCGGACGTGGACTGATGATCGGGATGGAGTTTGAAGAACCGGTCAAAGACATCCGTCGCAAACTGCTCCTCAAACAGAACGTGTTTACAGGAGTAAGCGGAACGAATGTGATCCGGCTGCTGCCTCCTCTCTGTCTGAACCTGGAAGAAGCGGATATTTTCTTAGAAAGATTCCGGAAGGTACTGGATTAATTTCATGAAATAAGAATAGTCAGGCCCTACCTGAGATTTATTCAATTAAGATCAGTATATAAAGAGGCTATATCAAAATAAAAAGAAAAACGAGGTACTTAATAGTCCGGAAGGGCCTAAGAGCATTCCTTATTCACAGGTAGAGGGTGTCTCACGATAGATCCTGATAAGGTACAATCTATCGTGAGACACCCTCTTTATAGCAACTATACGGGTAGACTCTTACGCCCCTTTACCCACTCACTTCAATAGACCTCCAGACTTACCCGCTCCGTATGTTCTTCCGGTTTTTCCGAAATGATATTTCCGTTTATCGAAGAACGCAGGATCCGGATCTGATCGGTACAGAATAAATAGTAGGGATGCAAGGCTTGCCGGATATGGAAATCAGAGATTTCTATATCTTTGATAGGCTTTTCCTGATAGCCATCCATGAAGAAAGCATAATTGTCCGCCACACCGGCATTCACATTTGAGATACGGAAATTCTCATAGAGAGTTGTATAATTTCCCCCTCTGAAACCGAAATAATTCGTTTCAAAACGGAGGATGGCTCCTTTCGCGCGTTCGACCTCAATGTGATTGACATACACATTCCGGATGTAACCTCCCCTGTCCCGGTTCGATTTGAAATAAATGGCATTTTTCACGGTTCCGATCCTGATGTTTTCCATATAGACATTCTCTACTCCTCCTGAAAGCTCACTACCGATACACAGGCCATTGCATTCAGAGTAAAACAGACAATTCCTGATTACGATATTCCCGGAAGGCCTGCCCACACTACGTCCGTCCGCGTCACGTCCGGCCTTAATGGCTATCGCGTCATCTCCGGTACGGAAAACGCAGTTTTCTATCAGCACGTTCGTCGTAGATTCGGGATCGCAACCGTCGTTGTTCGGATAATGACTGTCAATGGTTACTCCCCGCACCACCACATTGTCACAATAGAGCGGATGTATGGTCCAGAAAGGTGAGTTTCTGATCTCCACATCTTCGACCAGTATCCGTGAACATCCCAGGAACTGGATGCAGGAGGGCCGCAAGGTAGTACCCTTACCGAAGACCCGTTCATACACAGGAGAGAGTTTTTCTCCCAGGTCACGCAGACGGTCCCGGTCCTTAGCTTCGATCCCGGCCCAGGCGGCAAATTCCAATCCCCCTTGCGCGTCGATCGTCCCTTTCCCGGTAATAGCGATGTTAGTGGCATGGTACGCATAGATCATCGGGGAGTGTCCGTAGAGCCTCGTACCTTCCCAGCTGGTTTCTACCACAGGAAGAAAATCGTCGGCCCTGCCACTGAAAAGCAGGTTCGCCCCCTCTTCCAGGTGGAGATTCACATTGCTTTTCAGAACCAGGTTGCCCGGTAGCCGATAGGTGCCTTTTCCAACGACCACTCGTCCGCCCCCTGTTAAGGAACAGGAATCAATCGCCCGCTGCAACAGACGACGGGCCGTCTGATCCCACTCTCCCCTGTGGTCGGGGCTTGCGACATGGATGTCCCGTTCGGGAAAAGAAGTACGGGCAATGCCGTCGATGATCTGTCGCATCTGGTACCCGGCTCCGGATACGCTTTCGGACCGGGGACCGTCGTGATGATACGTAAACCAACGGAAGGAAGCGGCACCCGCCTTCTTTCCGGTGTTGTAACAGTACAGACCTACACGTGCCCCTTTCCAATACCCGAACGGAATAAAAAACGGTTCGCCACAAGGAATAAATTCTACATTGTCTACGCTATAGGAGTACTGGAATTGTTTGTGGTTCATGTCGATAGATACCCGCAGGTAGACGATCTCCTCCGCGAGAGCGGCAATCGCCTGTTCCACGGTATCGTTGGAAAAATAGAGTTCTCTTTTTCCATTTTCGCACCGTACACCCAACATCCGGTTCTCTTTTCCCATACATACCAGCCCACAACGCTGCCCATCTGCCATTTCCGAAAAATTCATCGCTGTGGTAGCTTCACTTACATAGCCCATGACTTTCTGGGTAACTGTGTTACGCGCCAGACGGAACGAGGGAGAGGGCAGCGCCCGCAGGGTCAGACTTCCCGGAGGAGCGGTCAATGACCACGCCTCGTCTGCCGGATTGTGGTTGAACTGGCATTGCAG